>JABAOE010001905.1_pt1 | contig 67943 bp, 68 predicted proteins | sample 7062141 | NCBI WGS metagenome assembly JABAOE01 (sample SAMN14538627, study PRJNA623070) | marine sediment metagenome | biome: marine biome [ENVO:00000428]; feature: marine pelagic biome [ENVO:01000023]; material: deep marine sediment [ENVO:00002113] | place: India: Gulf of Khambhat ... | reverse complement strand
GAATTGTCACTTAAATTTGCTGGTACTGCTTCACCATTATTTCTAACTATATTATCCAAATTATAGATAACTGTATCATTTGGTGTTAAAGTGTCCTCGAAATTTAACTCAGAGCATCCCCTGTCATGTTGAAATATTTGGACATGAATATTACAAGCATCATCATCTCCATTGGTCACCTGAATAAGTGAGCTTCTGTCTCTAAGATCATAATAAGCACTTAATGTATCTCCAAAAGGAAAATCCGTATTTGGCAAAAAATGAGTTGTAAACACATCACCTGGGTAACAAGAAAATTGAAAGAAAACTGCTAATACTGCTATTAAAGAAAGTATGCCTTTGTATTTTATCATAAGCTCCTTAATAAAATGTTTATTAAAGCAATTTTATTACAATTTATAGTAAAGATCAATTATAGAAGTAAAAAAAGGTAACCTAATTGGCAACCAAATATTCTAAATTATATTAAAAAAGAGTGAATAAGAATAAATCAAAATGCATACTGGCATTGAAATTTAACCTAATATATATAGTCAGAATCAATCGGATTAAATCAGAATAAAATAAAATAAAAAGCAATAATCATGGGCTCTGGATCCGTAAATGACACAGTTTTATATGATATAGACAATATTTTTAGAAATGGTACAGGTAGTATGGACTCTTGTTTGTTTGGTTGTATTGATACAGATAACGACTGTCCCTCTTTACCTTAAGCAGACGCAAACATCTTTGTAAATTAAAAAGCTATGGGAGTCCCTAAAAAAGCCCCATAGCTTTTTTTATGTCTGAATCGGTTTTTTTTCGGAAACAAACATGTTGGGATTTTGCAATTCTAATCTTAACAGAATCTTAAGAATAATGTACATTTTCCTAAACAGAGCTAGACATCTAAAACTTTATATTTACATCAATTCTTCAATCGTTGTAATAAAGGGATCAAGATAATGTCTGAAGTAAAATCAGAAACAGATAAAGCTATATACTTCACAAATTGTTATATATGTAATGTTATAGATTTTACGGTTGAGCATGCAGTAGCTGATAATCAATTTATTATGTTATGTATTAAATGTTATAGAGGCATACTTAAAAAAGGGAATATAAGTTTGGATGATATAAATGAATTAAAGAAAAATTTGATTTAATTACATATCAAATTCTAACTCTACAACACTTTCATCTCCATTATAACAAATAACTTGAGTTAATATTTTTGTTGTTTATCGCTAAATAGGCCAATAGACATCCGTAATTAAAGTTTTTGGGCAAAAAAAAACTATGAAGTAATCAACTTCATAGCTCCTGTGGTATGAGAATAAATATAAACTTATTCTAAAATTAATTGTACTTCGTGAGCTTTTGGACCGTCTTTTCCTTCTAAAATAGTAAATTCTACTTTATCGCCTACTATTAACGAACTGAACGGACCTTCTTCAATTTCATCGGCATGAACAAATACTTCTGAATCATGTTTGCGCTCAATAATTCCATAGCCTTTAGCAGTGTTAAACCATTTAACGCTACCTATAAAACGTTTTGACATAAATTCGGGCACCTCCTTTTCTAAAATTCGACCTATAGCATAACACAGTATTTAATTTATCAAACAAATATAAATTCTATGTGAAGAGTTGTTAGTGTAGGCAGGTAATTGGATTTGAGAAAAAATCTATTCTTAGTTCTTTTTTAAATAAATTGATTCTAATAGATTATACGAATTTTATGGGAGAATATTATGCCGTATGTAAATATTAAGATTACGGATGAAGGTGTAACATCCGATCAGAAAAGAAAATTGATTGAAGCTGTAACCGATGTAGTTGTAAATGTTCTGGATAAAAATCCCCGGACTACATTTGTTCTAATTGATGAAGTAAACACAGACAACTGGGGAATTGCAGGAGAGCAGGTAACTGTTTTACGACAGCAGCAGAAATAAGTTGTCAGTTGGTATCAAGAAAAACATCGAAAGTCTCAAGATGGCTTTGAGTTGTGAAAGCTTCTTTTGGCAAGGTGCCACTTTTGGCATGACCTTTAATAAAGGCATCAGAAGTAACCCAGTTGCTAAAATCCTGTTCTGTTTCCCAGAATGTCATCACAACATAGGGGTCGTCTTCATTTTTTGGCCGTAAAACCAGATTCCTAACAAAACCCTTCATTTTGTCTACTTCTCTTGCTCTTTCCCTAAATCGCTGCTCAAACATTTCAGTATAACCTTCATTAATAAAAATCCTGTTCATAGTTACAAACATTTACATCTCCCTTTTTGGTTACTTTTGATTACATATTCTTTCATTTGTATATAGAATTAACATACAATTATTACCGATAATTATTTTATTCTGTTTAAATTTTATTTATTTGACATTATTTAATAGCCGCATTTTAATAAGTTAAGTTGACAGTAAGAAGTAATGAATTTGAGTATATGCATAAAATAGGTTATAAAGCAAAAAACGGATCATCAAGAAAGCTTTTGTTTTAACTCTGGAAATAGTTTGGTATGAATTACAAATTAACAGTTTTTGTCGTAGGTAATTTTTTAAAATATCTCGGCTTATTATTATTAGTTCCCGCTATTGTTGCTTTAATATACAGAGAAGGTGATTTCTCTGTTTTTGTTATTACAGGTGTTATAACAATAATTTCCGGGCTTTTGCTTGAAACTATTACAAAAGAAGCTTCCAAATATAAAAGAATTAATAGAAAAGAAGCTTTTCTGATTGTCTTATTTTGTTGGATCTCCGCATGTTTATATGGTTCTATCCCGTATATTATTCATAACGTTTTTTCAAATCCCATAGATTCGATCTTTGAATCGGTAGCCGGGTTTACAACAACAGGTGCCAGTGTTTTAACCGATATAGAATCACTTCCCCGCGGAATGCTTTTTTACAGATGTTTTTCACAATGGCTCGGTGGTATGGGAATTATAGTTCTTGCAATTGCGGTACTACCAAAACTTTCGATTGGTGGTATGCAGTTAATGGGATTGGAATCCTCAGGGCCTGAAACCGAAAAGATAACACCGAAGATTTCAGAGACTGCAAAAAAATTGTGGACTTTATATGTAGGATTATCAATTGTTTTTATGGCAATACTTTTTATCTGCGGAATGCCGCTTTATGATTCAATTGTTGCTTCATTCAGTACATTGGCAATTGGGGGTTTTTCTATCAAAAATGCGAGCATCGGAGCTTATGATAGTGTGTTAATCGAAGGATTTACAACATTTTTTATGTTTCTTGCAGGGATTAATTTTGTTCTTTTATATTCTTTGTGTATCAAGAAATTTTCCAATTTAAAAAACAATACAGAATTGAAGGCGTATATTGTTATTGTAATATTATCAATTGTTTTCGTAACCATAAATTTATGGGGTGATACATATGAGGGCTTTTTTGAATCATTAAGATATTCGTCTTTTCAGGTTGTATCAATTTTAACAACCACCGGATTTAGTTCCGCAGATTCCGATGTTTGGCCTCAAAGCATAAAAATACTTTTATTTTCGCTTATGTTTATAGGGGGTTGTGCGGGATCAACGGCCGGATCTGTAAAAGTTGTAAGAATAGTTATTTTATTTAAAAAATGTTTCAGACAGGTAAAACACATAATTAAACCACTTGTAATACTGCCAATCAGGTTAAATAAAAAAGTTATTTCAGATGAAATTTTATCAAGTGTTACAAGCTTTTTTGTATTATATGTTTTTGTGTTTGCTTTATCTGTAGTAGTTTTATTATCAATTGAAAATATCTCATTTTTTGGGGCAATATCTGCTTGTGCTGCTATTTTAGGGAATGTTGGCCCCGGGTTTGGAGAAGTTGGAGTAACGCAGAATTATTATTTTCTTTCAGGTAAAACAAAAATCTTTTTCTGTTTTCTAATGCTACTTGGAAGACTAGAACTTTATACCTTTCTTGTAATTTTGACACCGATGTTCTGGAAAAAATAGGGGTCTATTTGTGAATGCATAATTCTGGATAAACACTTGTACTATGATTTATAAATGTGTAGTTATGAATTAGTATGTTTGATAATCCGATCATTATAATTATTACCCCTGCAATTGCTACGTATCTATTAGGCATTTTATTATTTATACGATTAATTATTAAGGGAAAAAAATTCAGTGCCGGCAGTGTGCCAACCCAGAAAAAGAACATAATTGTTGCTCCAAGAACAATGTTTTTTGTAGAAATGGCACCCATTAAAAATATATAAACCCATCCGCAGGGTATTAATCCATTTATAATTCCTATAGTTAGCGATTTCGCATATTTATTTTTTCCGGATATTGAATTAGCTATTTTGAAATAGTTGAAATTAAAAAATTTTACCAAATTTAAATGCAGGGTTTTATGGACCAATAGCTGATATCCAAAAAACATGTAGAAGGTAGAGATAATTACTGTTGCTGCCAAAGATATATAGGAATAGTTAAAGTCCAGAAACTTGCTCCCGAGAAAACCACCTAAAACTCCAAGGGATAAATAACTGATAAGCCTACCAGAATTATAAAGATGCAGGCTGTATTTATTTTTTTTTAAAATCATAGATAGAGGGCCGCACATTGAAATACAATGCGTACTTCCAAGGAAACTTGCAATGATAATAGCAACTGGAATTCCAAGGTAAAGATAATTGTTTATATAATCAATAAACACCAGATTTAGGTCCGACAAGATTTACCTCTTTTTGATTTAACAATAAATGTTCGTCTGTTTTTATAAAATCAATATTGATAATTCTTTGACCTCTATCCCCTAAATACTTTTCCGGGAATTTAATAAAAAAGTGAATTGTTAAATCTCTGCCGGAAGATATAAAAAGGTTTTTATTTTGGGTAATTAATGAGACACCTTCTTTTTTAATATTTTCAGGCAGGTCAATAATTATATTTGAATCAGTTGCAGTTTGATTTTTTAAATGAATTTTGAAATGATTGATTATCTCTTTTGTTCCTTCCTCGTTAATAATAGATGAATATGGCTGGTCCTTGGCTCTTAAAATAGTGATAAGATAATCTTCTTTCTTTGAAATCAGAAAAGTAAAGCCTGCGATTATAACTGCCAATAAAAGGAGATAAATAATTGTTCTGTTTCTAAGGAGTTTTGATTTTTGTCCGTTTATTCCCTTATTTGTATCATATCTGATTAAACCTTTTGGTTTATTAACTTTTTCCATTATTTCATCACACGCATCAATACATGCAGTGCACGCTATACACTCCAATTGCATGCCATTTCTAATGTCAATTCCAGTGGGACATACTGCCACGCATCTATAGCAATCAATGCAGTCTCCTTCCTCTTCTGGTGTCTTTGCTATATTTTTTCGAGGTTCTCCCCTGTTGTAGTCGTATGAAATGGTTAGAGAGTCATCGTCCATTAAAACCGATTGGAATCTTCCGTAAGGACACATTATTATGCAGAACTGTTCTCTGAACCATCCAAAGTCAAAAAGCAAAAAAGCTGCTGTAAAAAGTACAACGACAAACATGGTCCAGTGTTCAAGCGGACTGCTCTGCACTATTTGGATGAGTCTTTCTGCCCCTACAAAATAAGCAAGAAAACTGTTTGAAATAATAAAAGAAATAATACCAAAAATTACCCATATGAAGCTGTATTTGAAAATTTTCTCTCTGTTGTAAGGTGATTTTGCTAAATTTCGCTGTTTAATTTCACTGCCTATTATCAGGTACTCAACCCTTCTGAATATTCCGTCAATAAATACGGTTTGAGGGCAACCCCAGCCGCACCAGATTCTTCCCCAAACTGCTGTAATAAAAGCAAGTCCGATTGTTAAAATTGCAAGAAGGAAAAAAACATACGGTGCATCATGAGCCCAGAAAGTTAATCCGAACAGATGCAGTTTTCTTTCAAAAATGTCAATTAGAAATGCCTGATTACTGTTTATCTTAATCCAGGGAAGGACTAAAAGGATAAGTATTAATACAATTTGTGTTAATGTACGGTATTTTCTGAAAATTCCATTAACTTTTGCAGGGAAAATATAAACCCTTCTCCCTTTTTCATCAGTTGTAGAGAGCCTGTCACCCGGCAGGTCTCTCTGGTTTAATACCTTCATTTAAACAAATTACCCTCTGGACCTTTTGCTCCAGGCGGATTTGTATCATTTATACTTTTTATATAAACAGAAATGTATTCAATTAATTCGGGTTTAATCAAACCCTTCCATGATGGCATACCTTTTTCAACTACTCCATTTGTAGCAACATCAATTATTGAAAGTATTGATCCGTCACCATGAATCCAGTAATCATCGGTTAAATTAGGTCCTATTAAACCCTGTCCTTCAAAACCATGACATGCACCGCATTTTGTTGAATATTCGGTTTTGCCCTGTTCGATTATCTCTGGATTCTCTAGGTAGCTAAGAAGCACTGATTCTGTTTTTTCAGATACTTGTTTCTCAGCCTTTTCCTGTTCTACATATATTTCAGATAAATTTGCCTGAAGCTGCTCATCCAAGCTCGGGCCGCCTCCTAACTCATAGTAGTAGAAGTAAATCACAGCAAATATAATTGTAATATAAAATGTCCATAACCACCATCCCGGAAGCGGGTTGTCAAGTTCTTTAATACCATCGTATTCGTGGTCTTCCAGTAACATTTCATCTATCTTTTCTGTATTTTCAGACATGATTTTCCTCCTCATCTTCTAATGGTAGTCTTGATAAATAATCATATAATTTTTGGTTTGATTTTCTAAATACTGAAATCAAAATGAAAACAAAGAATACTATAAATATCAAAAGCGGAATCAGTATTAAATCCGGATTTTCAAAATAAGAGAGTGCTAATTGTTTCATCTTTCTACTCCTTTATTTTTTCCCAGTCTTTGCAGATAAGCTATCAAAGCGAGAATTTCTGTGTCCTTAATTGATTTAAGGGATGCATCCTGTTGTACGAGACCATCCAGAATTTTATCAGCTTCATTCTTAGCCATTATATCTGCATTTGCAACTTCATCATCCGTATAAGGAACCCCGAGGCGCTTCATTACACTTAGTTTTTTTCTTGTACCCATGTAATTGAGTTTTTTATTGTCTAACCATGGGTATGAAGGCATGATCGACTTAGGAGTAATGTCTCTAGGATCAATCATATGCCTGTAGTGCCACATATCCGGATATTTTCCTCCGACTCTCGCAAGGTCTGGACCTGTTCTTTTTGATCCCCACTGAAATGGTCTGTCGTACATCGAATCTTCAATTTGAGAACTATCTCCGTATCTGATCACATCAAATGGAAGTTTTCTTATCATCTGCGAATGGCAAACATAACATCCTTCTTTCACATAAATATCCCTGCCTTCCAATTCCAGCGGAGTATATGGAGCTACTCGAGAGTTTTTGGGAATATATTTATGAATTGAAAGTGTTGGGATAATCTCGATTATCGAACCAACTGCTATCGATATTACAACCAAAACGGTGAAAACCAAGCCTAATCCTTCCAATTTTCTATGACCAGTACCTGCATCATCGCCTCCCTTTGATAAAGGAGCAGCCTGAATAACAACAGGCTCGGTTGTCTTTGGAGCGTTCTTTATTGTTTTATAAATGTTGTAGATTACCAACACATATCCGCTTATATATAACAGACCACCAAGAGCTCTTACATAATAAAGGGGAACAATTTTCATTACCGTTTCAACAAAGTCGGGGTAGACAAGGTTTCCGGATGAATCTATTGCTCTCCACATTAATCCCTGCGTTATTCCACTTGCCCACATCGAGATGTAGTAAAGTAAGATTCCAAGCAGTGCTATCCAGAAACTGTTTTCAGCAAGTTTTTTACTATAAAGTTTTGTATTCCATAATCTTGGTACTAGGAATAAAATCATTCCGATTGTTAAAAAGCCGTTCCAGCCAAGCGTACCACCGTGAACGTGTGCAATAATCCAATCTGTATAATGAGCTAGTGAATTAACTGATTTAATCGAAAGAAGCGGACCCTCAAAAGTGGACATACCATAAAAAGTTACGGCAGTAGCCAGAAATTTAATTATTGGTTCGGTTCTGAGAAGGTGCCAAGCTCCTCTCAGGGTTAGAAGTCCGTTGATCATTCCACCCCAGCTAGGTGCCCAAAGCATAAGACTGAAGATCATACCAACAGTTTGTGCCCAGTCTGGTAGTGCTGAATTTAATAGATGGTGCGGTCCTGCCCAAATATATATAAAAACCAATGACCAAAAATGAACAACCGAGAGCTTGTAACTGTAAACAGGACGGTTAGCTGCCTTCGGTATATAATAGTACATCAAGCCCAGAAAAGGTGTTGTAAGAAAAAAGGCTACGGCATTGTGACCATACCACCATTGAACTAATGCATCCTGAACACCTGCATAAACAGGATAACTTTGAAGGAAACTTACTGGCAATTCTATTGAATTGACAATATGCAAAACTGCAACCGTTACAATTGTTGCTATATAAAACCATAGTGCTACGTAAAGATGTCTGACTCTTCTAATTGCTAATGTGCCAAAGAAATTTACTGCAAAGATTACCCAAACGATGGTTATACCCAAGTCTATGGGCCATTCTAATTCTGCATATTCTTTAGCTTGCGAAAAACCAAGTGGTAAAGTAATAAGTGCTGCAATAATGATCAGCTGCCAGCCCCAAAAGTGCAGGTTACTAAGTGTATCTGAAAACAATCTGGTTTTTAACAGCCTTTGCGAAGAGTGATAGATACCGGCAAAGATTGCATTTCCGCCAAATGCAAAAATAGCAGCATTTGTATGAAGAGGTCTGATTCTACCAAAGGTAAGCCATTCGAGGTTTAAATTCGCTTTCCAGTATGCAAGCTCAACAGCGGCAAGCAAACCGACAAGAAATGCTGCAAGTCCCCAAATTACTGTGGCTATTAAAAACTTTTTAACTATATCATCGTCATATATAAATTTATCTACAGAGTTTGATACAGATTGGTTATTCGACATTGTCAAATTCCTCCACTTTAAGGTCTTTTAAAAATTTTTCATCCTCATTATCAATTAAAGCCTTGTAACCCGGCGTTTTTAAATCATCATACTGCCCCTTTATGACAGACCAGATGAAAATACCCAAAAATAAAAAAGCCAATGATAATGAAATAAAAAGTGTTAAATAAATAATTTCCATAATTAACTTATATCGTTCCTGCTAAAATAATTTCCATAATATGTGCTTGTTAAAAGAATCAAAGAACTAAGTGGCATTAATACAGCTGCAATAAGCGGACTTATGTGGCCGGATAATGCAAAGTATCCGGCTATGATATTGTAGCCAATAGAAATGAACGTGTTTCTTTTAACACTGTTAGTTGTAAATCTGATATTATTGAAAAGCTCTTTAATATTTGCAATATTGTCTTTTATTAAAAAGACATCGCTCAGCTCGAAATTCTTTTCAACGCTGCCTTTAACAGCTATCGATATATCCGCAGAAGTAAATGCCCCTGCATCATTCAATCCATCTCCAATCATTATCGAATTTCCATTTTTATTAAGAATTTCTATTTTGTCCTGAGGATTGAGGTTCCAATATATATTCTCCGAGGGTAGAGATAATTTGTCTGCTACCTGAACGACATTCTTTTGATTGTCACCTGAAATAATATGCTGTTTGTATCCACAATTTTTTAGATAACCAATTAACTCAGTTGCATCATCAACAAGTTCGTCTCCCAGATAAATTGTTGATATTTTATTTGATTCTTTGAAAACTTCGATTTTGGAGACTATCAATTTCTCGTTGTCATCATATTTATCGTTTTGTTTGCTAATAATTTTGTACTCGGCATTATCAACTATTCCGGATATACCCTTAGTATCGATTTTTTTAAAATTTAACACCGGTTTTATCTTAACATCAAAGTTTGTTAGCGAATTTATTATCGCAGCTGAGATCGGATGGTTGGATTTGTTTTCAAGGGAAAATATTGCATCCAGATCATTCTTAGATAATTTCTCAGGTTGCCATTCGATCACCTTATAAATGGCTTTGGTTAAAGTTCCGGTTTTGTCAAAAAATATGTGCTTGATTTTTGAAAATTTGTCATAGATATCAAAGTTTTTTATTACAAATCCCTTATTAATTCCCTCCATCAGGGATTTTCTGTATGCAAGGGGCAAAGCAAATATAAATGCACAAGGACATGATATTAGAATAAAAGCCATTACTCTTTCAAATCCTTCCTGAGGTGTAAATATTTGCAAAAAAACAATCAAGGAAAGTATCGATATTGTGATAACTAAAATAGAAAATACGGTAGAATATTTTTCGCCGAATTTTGTGAATAAGGATTTTTCATTGTGAAAGTCTTCAACTTTTTGCAAGAACTTTCCTATTTTTGTTTTGTTTCCTGTTTCAGTAATTTTTATATCGGCAAATTCAGAATTTAATAATGAACCTGCATACACTGTTTCGTCCTTATTCACCGACTTTGGTAAACTCTCACCTGTTAAAAATGAGACATTAAATAATCTGTTGTCACTAATTAGAGCTCAGTCTGCGGGTACTTGCTGGTTTTTTAAAACCCTTATTTTATCTCCGGCAACTAACTCGTCAGAAGGATGGTCAGCATATTTATTTTCATTTCTGTCCCATCTTAAAACTTTGTTGTTTAAACCGCTTAATAGGGATGAATTTAAGTTCGAAGAGTATTTGTCTTTTACATTATCCAAAAGATAACGGCTAAGTAAAATAAGGAAAATAAATACGGAAATAGAATCGAGATAAATATTATCTTTACCAGTAACAATGTTAAATAAGCTCCATGAAAAACAAGTCATAATTACAACAACTATAGGGAAATCCACTGATGCCTTTTTGTTTGACAAAGTACTGAGTGTATTTTTATAAAATGGAAGCGAGCAGTATGAGATTACCGGAATTGAAAGTAATAGATTTATATAAGTGAAAACTTCCTTAAATAATCCATCTGCACCTGAGTAAATGGCAGCGGATAAAAGCATAATATTACCAGCACAAACTCCGGCTACTGCAAGCCTGATTAGATCTTTTCTTTTCTCGGAATTTTTTAATTTATGAATGTTCTCGTCAATCTTTATGGGATGAGCAGTGAAGCCGAGTTTTTTAACTTCATCTGGAAAAGTCGAATAATGTTTGTCTTTGAAATTTACAGTAGCAGTGTTATTTGAAAGGTTTACTGTTACATTGTCAATTGATTTACAATTTTGTGAGATTTTTTCAATTGATGCCAGACAGTTTAAACATTTTATACCCTCGACATAGAAATTCATTTTCAGGTCATCTTCCGGATCAGTATATTTTTGACTAAAGAGAGCATTATCCAAAAATTGGTATTCGGATTTTAATTCACTATCAATATTATTGTTTTGATTTCTATCTTCCACAACTTTTATAAGGTCGTAAACATTCATGCATCCGGAACAGCAAAAAATAAGGTTATTGTTTTCTATGTAATTATTACCTTTAATGTAGTTTCCGCAGTGAATACATTGTAACTCTTTTTTATTTAAAATATTCTGCATAATAAAGTAAATTTTTAATTTTAATAATTCTAATAAGTTGTTGGCAAAATACATACCAAAAAACAAATCTAATTATTTAGGGCTGTTACAATTTATTTTACGTTAATTGTGAGAACCTATTTTGTATTGTGTATGAAAATATGACATTTTGATTTTATTGAATTTATACTTTATCCTTTAAATTTGTTCTACTTATAATATCCATAGTGGTTAATATTCCTTTAAAATCACTACTCAATATTTGAAATACAATGTGACATAAACCGACATCTTTATAATTTTTTATACCCTCTGTGATTTTATCAATTGATCCCCTGAGGATTTCTTTTTCATCGGTAATTTTGTTTTTAGTGATTTGAAGATTTTTTCTGACCGAGATTGAAAAGTCTTTATCAATTTCATTCTTTATGAGTTTGCCTTTTATCTCTTCAGGAGTAAGTCCCACAGGATGCCACCCGGCCCCGAATTCAATTGCCTTTGTTAACGATGAATTGCTGTTTCCTCCGAACCAGATCGGTGGGTGGGGTCTTTGGGATGTTTTAGGAAAAAAACTAATATCACTGAATTTATAATAATCACCTTTAAAATCATGATTATCATTTGAAAATAGGTCTATAAGTATTTTTATGTTTTCATTTGATATATTCTCTCTTTCATCAAACGGTATTCCGAGAGCCTCGAATTCTTTTTTTAACCAGCCAACACCAACTCCTAGAATTATTCTACCATTGGAAAGAGTATCAAGGGTTGAAATCATTTTTGCTAGTATGAAAGGGTTTCTGTAGGGGAGTATTATTACACTTGTACCCAATGATATATTTTTGGTCTTAGAAGCAATAAAGGAAAGGGTTGTCAGAGGCTCAAAAAATGTTTTTCCGAATCCTTGATGATCATTAGGCAAGATTATATGATCGCTAACCCATAAGGAATCGAAGCCCAAAGCCTCTGCTTTTATGGCGATTGTTTCGATTTTATTTTTATCTGCAAATTTTCCGAAGTTTGGTAAAGCAATTCCAAATTTCATTATTTTTTAATCTCAAACTTGAAAATATCAGGTCTTGAAAAATGCCCGGCAGTGTCTATTATGGCCTTGGCTCTTATTATTTGGTCAAGATCAATTTCACCGTAAAGTATTTCTTCTTTGTCATAAACAGGGCCAGCTATGTACTCGCCTCGGGGTGAGACAATTCCGCTTCCACCCGGGTAGTCCCAAACTGTCATACTCTTCAATGGAAAATCATCAGGTATCATGTCTTCGTTTATATATATGGAAGAGATAATTACAAATGTTTGCCCTTCAAATGCATATTGCTTGCTAGAGAAGTCCATAGTGTTTTTAACAAATCCATGCCCTCCCCATAGGCTTGCATGAATTTGTTCGCCAAGTTGAATCAGGGCATATTTTTGCAAGGTTAAATGGTGTTCGTAGCAAAAAAGCCCGCCAATTCTTCCCAGTTCGGTCTGAAACACGTTTACATCATCTGCAGTCCCATTTCCCCAGATACATTTTTCGCTATCTATGGACATTAATTTTCTGTGTTTTCCTAGAAGTGATCCGTCTTTTCCAAAATAAAGAATTGTGTTATAAAGTGTTCCGCCATCCCTTTCGTTTACACCGATGACAACATACACTCCTTCCTTTTTTGCTACTTTTCCAATTTTTTCTGTATCTTTACCGGGAACTTCAACCGAATTTTTATATAGTTCCATTTGAGCATCCATTATTAATTTTCTTTCTGCTCCGAATCCTAAATCTTTTGGCCAGAAAGGATAAGTTGGAATAAATGCTTCAGGAAAAACAACAAGGCTTGCACCATTTTTTTTAGCTTCTTTAATTAGCTTGCCAACCTTTTTGATTGTTTTGTCTTTATCTAAAAATTCGGGGGACGCCTGAACAGCTGCAGCTATGAATTTATTGTTAGTCATAATATTTATTTTATATAATTATTAATGTTATTATAAGCTACTAATACAAATTGATAAGGAGATTATTATGAGACTCAAAGGTAAAACCGCATTAATAACCGGAGGAAGCGAAGGAATCGGTAGGGCAACTGCTTTACTTTTTTGCAAGGAAGGAGCAAAAGTTGGTATTATGGCGAGAACGGAAAAGAATTTGATAAAAGTCAGCAGAGAAGCAAAAGGTTCGGGTGAAATATCCGTTTACCCGGGAGATGTATCCAGTGAGGAAGATGTAAAGAACGTGGTAGAAGATTTTTATTCCGATTTTAAAAAAATTGATATTCTTTTTAATAATGCTGGAATTCTTGAGCCGGGAACCGTTGTTACAACAACTAATGATGTGTGGGACAGAACAATTGATATTAATTTAAAAGGTGTATTTTTAATGAGTAAATATGTTGTTCCGATTATGTCAAAGCACGGCGGCGGCTCAATTATCAATAACTCCAGTGTTCTTGGTATTGTGGGTATGGAAAACTGCATGGCTTATAATGCAAGTAAAGGAGCAATAAGACAGATAACAAAAAGCATGGCACTTGATCATGCAAAGGATAATATAAGGGTAAATTCTATTTGCCCAGGATATATAAAAACAAAGATGGACGTTGAATTTATGGGAAACCCTCCGGATGCAGAAGAGCAGCTTGATAAGATAGCAGCTGAGATGATCCCACTTGTCAGGAGGGCTGATGCGGAGGAAGTGGCACAGTCTGTATTATTTTTAGCATCGGATGAATCCAGGTATATGACAGGATCTGATCTGGTTCTTGACGGTGGATGGACTACCTTATAGTTGATTAGTTAAGTTAAATTTTCTGTATATGGAAAAGCGAAAGGAATCATTTATAACTAAATCATTTTCCCTGGATATATTAATTATTTTTCTGATTCTTTTTGTTTTGTTCTTCTCTTTTGACCGCATTAAGGTTTACAATACTTTCACAATTTTTTCGAACAGCATCTTTGTTATAAAACCTGATGGATCACGTAGCAGATTAGAAAACCCAGGTCATTTTAATGGGCAGTTCATTGTATTAGATCCTCCTAGAAAATCTCTTAAGAATATTGAAAAAAGAATAAGAAATTATGTTAAAGGCTCGGGTTACATAAAAAATCATATTCTAACAGACGATAATGCCAGCCTTGAGTGGGTTGTTAATTATTCGCATAACAATAAGGACTTGGATAAAAAATATAAGATTCTATTTAATAAAAATTCGATATAAATGCAAACACGTATTCATAATTTTTTATTCGCAAATATTAATCCTAAGAATTTAACATTATTTAGAGTTCTGCTGGGTATTGCAATTTTTATTATATTTTATGAAAGAGAATTAAATCCCTATTTGATTGATTTGTTTGATGCCAATTACCTTGAATTTTTTTATAACAAAGTAATTTTATCTGATGTCTATTACGTAGTTTTGGGTGTTTTGTTATTTGTATTTATAGCTGGATTTAAATGCAGATTAACAGGGATTGTATTATCCCTAATGCTTTTTCCACTGATATTTATGGAGACAATGCATGTAAGCAGACAGTTAATCCTGTTTTCCCTGTTTTCAGTTTCTCTATTTCCAAGTGCTTCCCACATTAACTTGTTTAAATTAAATAATGAACATATCGTTTCGGCACCAATATGGCCCATAAGGTTGATTCAGATTCATTTATCTTTTTTATACCTAACAAATGCCATATCAAAAACAACTATCGGATATTTAAGCGGGGATGTTTTGCAATACATGTCCGAGATTCTCTCGAACTTTCTTGTTGATTTATCGAGTGGGTATTTAAACATATATAATTTATCAATACCGGTTTTTATTTTTGCAATTGGGACTGTAGTAACAGAGTATTTTTTAGCCTTCGGATTTTGGTTCAGAAAAACAAGAAAAATTGCCATTGTTGTGGGTTTGTTATTTCATTTTAGCTTAAAGTTTGTAGTTAAAATTGCATTTCTTGGATTTGCAACTGTATTTCTTTATCTAGTTTTTATAATTCCATTTGAGAGAAATAACTGATTATTACAAGTTATTTATATTTTGCTTTGTCCACTTCTTCTTTAACTTTTTGTACTTTTTCTTTTAATTCTTTTAATTTTTCTGCTTTGTCCTTAGCTTTTTTTGCTCCTTCATAAACTTTAGCAGCAGCTTCTGCTGCCTCAATAGCTTTTAGAACCTTCTTACCTTTGTAAACTGCTTTAAGACCTTTTAGAACGGTGGTAAGTTTCGGAAGTGGAAGGTCGGTATATCCCAAAAGTTCAAATGCAAAAGCTGTGAGTTCGGCTCCTATTTCGATAAAGTTAACGTCCGCAAGAGCTTTATCCGCAATTTGTTTTGCAATGCGTAAATCTGCACTCGCTGTATCCTTGGCTAGATTGAGTTGAGAAACTTTTGCTTTCAGTACACCCCTTCGCATCTGTTTTCCTCTTGCCTTTGCTGTGTCGGGCCATTTTTTACCTTTATTTTTTGCATCTTTTTCCATTTTATCTATTTTATTAATATCGTTTTGCCACTTTGTTTTTAATGCGTCTACCCAGCTCATAAAATCTTTTAAATTTAGATCTTTTTTTGCATCGTGAACGGTTACATAAAACACCCTTGCAAGTATTGAAAATGAGCCTGGTGTAATTCCTACAACTTGTATTTGTTCTGTCCATGTGCCTTCCACAATTTCACTTGATTCGATGCCTTTTGAAAACATTGTTCCGGGCCTGTCTGTAAACCTTATTACCTGAGGACTAACATTAGTTAACTCAAATGGAACAGGATATTCATCTTTAGGAAGTTCTTTGAATCCTTCAATCCTAACATTAATTGTTGTATGCTCACCCTTCAGCAGGGTGGTTTTCGGAGCACTAAGCTTTATTTTAAGGTTATTGAATTTACCTTTTGTAATATGTCCGTCTTCATTTATTTCTATCTCTACTGGACCTACTGAATCCTTGGGGGTTTGGGCAACTATCTTTCTGGGGGATTCTGCCAGAACTTTTGATTGTTTATCCGCTATCTTTACGGAAGAATTATCCGAAATTCCATCAAACGGACCGGGGATCTCGATAGGTCTTCCTGCCTGTCCTATAGAAGGGATATTAAACTCTTTGGGTTGGATCATAGTTGTTGGCTGATCTAATGGAACATTTATTTCGGAAATTATTATATCTTCGGGGTTCTTAAGTTTTATTGTAAGTTCATTGACAAAAGCGGTGGGGATGGTGATTTTTGGCAAATCAATTGTGCTTACAGTTGATTTTTTTAGAGATTTTTCTTCGGTTTCTACTTCGACTACATAACCACTTAATTCATCTGAGTTACTCTTGTATTCTTCAAGAGTTTTTCCAGCAGGTTCTGCTATTACCGTACCAGAGATAGTGTCTCCCGCCATGATATCATCGGGAAGGTTTACCTTAATGTTTCCCTTTGATGTATTGAATGTGGTTGTATGAAGTCCCCAGTAGGTTTTTGTGGAGGAGGAAACCTGATTTTTTGTATAAGCTCTCCCCGCAAGAAGCAAGCTTCCCAAAAACACCGAAAGAAAAACCCCCATAAAGACATTCAAAAAAATAGAATTTTTTGACGTCATCTGCAACCCCACCTATTAAAAATACTAGCACGGTTTATTGTGTGAATTCAATCATTATTTTATTGAACTAAAAATTATCAAATGATATAATCAAAACATAAATATTTGGGGAGTCAGAGGTGGGTAAAAAAGCTTTTATATTCCTTATTTCATTTCTTATATTTCTACAAAGTTCCTGCATACATCTACAAAATACAAATAATTATAGTTCGTTACGAAACGGTTCGGTTGAAGAGAAATTGCATTCAGAAGATGAAATAACCGGTCAGGTGGTTGATAAATCAGAAACTGTTGAAAAAAAGAGAAAGAAAAATAAGTGGTTATGGGTAATAGGGACAATCATACTGATCGCTGCTACCATCACTCTAATAGCTATCATTGATGATGACAATGGTAGCAGTAATGGTAGCGGTAATGGTATTCACGATCCAGATGATGTTGTAGACGATATTTTTGATGATGATATAGAATTTTAGTTACCTTTTATCATAATTAAGGTAACCAATATATATTTTAGGCTAATTAATAGAGGTTAAAATTTATATTTATTATAAATTCTTATTAAACTATTATTGTATCTTCTGTTTTTGACAGCCTTTCCAAAATGCTGTTAAGAACATTTTTTTCTTTTTTAAGATCTTCCTTGAAAAATGTGCTGTCGGTATCGGCAATTTCCATGCGGAGATTTGATAAGTATGTATTCAAAGCTTTAGCTAGCCTTTCGCTTTCGATGTTTGTAAGTTCTAATTTTACCATTATTAACCTCCTTAAAATTCAATTATATATTTAAATTATAGTTTATAAGCAGGCTATTTTTTAGGATGTAATTAGAAATTAAAAAATGTTATAATTTTTTGATAATATAAAAGAGAATTTACCTTTTTTTAACAATCATATTCATTCCATATTTGGGCCGGATGGTTATTAATGGTTGCATCTCAACTATGAATCCTGGTTCTAATTCCAACTCGAAGTTTTGTGCAACAAGAGCAATTATCAAAACTGCTTCCATTATTGCAAAGGGCTCCCCAATGCATCTTCTTGTTCCACCACCAAAAGGGAAGTAGGCAAATCTCGGAAGATTTTCATCTTCCCATCTGTCCGGATTAAAATCATCCGGTTCTTCATAAAATTTGTTGTCATAGTGAACTACAAACTGACTCATGTAAATATCAGCCCCGGCAGGAATAGTATAGCCGTTTAACTGATAGTCATTTAGAACCCTTCTGCTCACTACCCACGCTGGTGGATACATGCGCAATGCCTCTTTAAAACAGTTGTTTACATATTTTAATTTATTAATGTCATCAATTTTTGGAACATTTTTTCCTAAAACTTCTTCAACTTCTTTGTATAAATTTTTTCTCTGCTCTGGATTTTGACTTATCAGATACCAAGCCCAGCATAATGAGTTTGAGGTAGTTTCCTGACCGGCAATAAAAAAAGTTATAACTTCATCCCTGATCTGATTCGGCGTGAAGTAACTATTACCTTTCTCATCTTTACTACTTAAAAGAATGCTGAGAAGGTCATACTTGTTTTCATAGTTGTTTTTCCTTTTCTCAATTAATTCAAAAATTATATTATCGATATTTTTTAATTCTTTTTTAAACCTTATTGTGCTAGGAAGCGGGAGGTAGTCCAGTATCTCGGAAAAAGGCATTAATAATCTTGGGAACATATTCATTATAAAATTTAGTGATTTAATAAGTTCCTGTGTTTTATTACCAAGATCAGTTCCAAATAGAGATTTTACTACAATTGTTTGAGTTATCTTCATCATCTCATTATGAAGATCTATTACAGAATCATTCTCCCACTTATCAATAAATTTTTTAGTTTCCGAAACCATCAGATCTGCATAGTTCGGAATGGCTTTGTTGTGAAATAATGGTTGTATTAATCTTCTGTTTTTTAAATGAGTTTCCCCTTCGCTGGTTAGCAATCCCTCACCTACAACAATTTTTGATCTTTTAAGTACTTTGCTTTTAGAAAAATTCCTGTTATTTGTAATCAGGATATCCTTTATAAACTCCGGATTATTTATTAAATATATTTTTCTTCCAGCAAGCTCAAAATAAGCAAAATCTCCGTAGGTTTTTGCAACGGATCTAAGAAATCCTATATAATCTTTCATGAAAGCAAAAAGTGATCCAACAATAGGCAAACCTTTAGGGCCGGGGGGCTTATTTAAGGTAGTCATAAAAAAATATCATATTATATTTTTATGAATTAATAAATTAAATTGTTCTTATTAGTTAAATTTATTGATAATAAAAGAAAGGAGATTGCTATGGAACTATTTGAAGTTATGGGAGACAGAAGGAGTGTCAGGTTTTACAAACCCTGGAAGGAAGTTGAAGATTGGAAAATTCAAATGATTTTGCAAGCAGCGCGGTATGCTTCATGCCAAGGTAATTGCAATTCCACTGAGGCAATTGTTATTGATAAAAAAACTTATCCAAAAGATAAGTTTGAACAGATTGTCGAATGTGCCTCGCCGTTTAACGAGATACAGTTAAGACAGGCCCCTGTTATAATTGCATGGTTAATAAATATGGATGCCTGGTTTAAAGAGCTTATTCAAACTTTTCAGGTTTTATTTCCGGCAAGGGCCGTAACTGCGGCGCATGGCTGGACATTTAAACACCTAACAGAGCAGACCTATCCAAGATTAATGAGTTTTCCAAAGGATAAAGCTGAAGATTTGCTTAGAATTGAAGCTGGACAGGCTATTGCCCATGCGCTACTAGCAGCAACAGAGCTCGGTTTAGGAACATGTCTTCTTGCAACCGGAAGAAAACCTGCAGAGTTTCCAAAAGTTCTGGGTACTCCTGAAAACATTGTGCCTATCTGGTTAATGTCTGTCGGGTATGCAGCAGAAGAGCCCGGACAAAGACCAAGAAAGAGATTCGACAGGCTTTTTCACAATGGTGAATATGGTACACCGCTTATTGAGGACAAAGAGGTCAGAGAAGAATTAGAGAATGAGAATTTAATCCAACCAATGGATCCACTTCCCGGAAGAGATGAAGAATTGCGGCATATTTGCAGAATGTTTGGATTTAACGAAGATATGCCTGATATGCCAAAAGAAAGAATTCTTGAGATGTATGAAGAAGATTCACCTTATTACGGTGAGCTTCCTCCGGGTCTTGAAAAAAAGGGAGTTTGATAAACTTATAATGAGACAGTGTTAATATCACTGTCTCATTATTTAATGTTAATATTTTATTTGCAAAGTGTATTTTTTATATGGGCTATTACATTATCAATATCAGAGCTGCTAAGAACACCTTCCCATGCAGGCATTGTTGCTGACAATCCAGCTGCACTTCCACCCTTAGTTATGATTGTTTTAATTTCTGCATCTGATTTTGATGTTGTACAAAGATTTTTAGGTTTTGGATCCAAAGCTGCAGCAGCAACTCCATCTCCAATTCCTGTTGCCCCGTGGCATGTTGCACATAGTTGATCATACTTTTCTTTTCCTTTTGCAGCATCCCCTGCGGAATAAGCGTAGAAAACAAATGTAGATAATGATAGAAATGTTCCGATTGCAATTAATAAAATTTTGTTTAATTTCATTATGAAATTGCTCCTAAATAGTTATTTTAGTCTGTAAAGCTTAACAAGTTAGAATTAATAATCAATAAAAAAAACGCGGTTGTTATCAACCGCGTTTTAGCTCTAAAAAAAATTACTTAAGGAGGTAAATATCGGATGCAAACCAAAAAAGAACCAGGTTCAGGTTTGCACCCGAGTAAAATCTATATTCAGGAGGTATAGATTTTTTAGTTCCGTTTACAGTTAATTGCAAATAATGTGCCAATCAATATAGTAAATTTTCCTTTATTTTTAATAAAAAAGTTAATAATACAGCTTATTTTTTGTGCATTCATGTAAAATAATTATGCAAATTGTTTAGTTATTAACTAGCCTAAAAAGATTTATTATGAACTTAAATAAATTAGTTGAATTTTTTGATAATTACCTTCAAATAAGTGAGATAGAAGATTCGTGTTGGAATGGATTACAATTTGAAGGAAAAAAAGATGTTAAAAAAATAGTTTTTGCAGTTGATGCTGGAAAGGAAACATTTAACAAAGCGGTTTCCCTGAAAGCTGATATGATTGTAGTTCATCACGGTCATTTTTGGACAAATCTAAATCCATCTGTTGTTTCCTGGAGCAAAGAAAGACTTGAATTATTATACAAACATAATATATCCCTTTATGCTTGCCATCTTCCTTTAGACAGGCATAAAGAGGTAGGAAATAACTCTCAGATCTTACAATTGCTTGGTGCAACGATAACAGAAGAGTTTTTAAATTATGGTGGAAAGAATATAGGGTGGATCGGTGAGCTTGCAAACAAAACAAATTTAGATGAGATCATCCTACTTTTAAATAATGAATTAAAAACAAACTGTAAAGTCCTTCCTTTTGGAAAAAAGAAAGTTCAAAAAATCGCGGTTTGTAGCGGAGGTGGAGGGTACAGCGGATTTAATGAAGCGATGGATAAAAAAGTTGATCTCTATATATCGGGTGATGCAATTGAAGTTTTTTATACAGCAAAAGATGCAAAACTAAATGTGATATTTGCCGGGCATCATGCAACCGAGACTCTGGGTCTTATTGCATTTTTAAAAGTTATTGAAGAAAAATTTTCCTTGGAATGTTTTTTTCTTGATCTGCCAACCGGTTTATAATAAATATAAATGAGAGGAAATTTTAATGAATTATTCAACTCCTGATTTATGTGATGAGTACCCCGGTTTTGTGAGAGTGGTTGAACCCATGTTTTTAAATTTTGGTGGAAAAAGTTCATTTGGAGGAGAAATTGTTACTATTAAATGCTTTGAGGATAATTCGCTTGTTAAAGAGAATGCGGCAAAATCCGGCAAGGGAAAGGTTTTAGTTGTCGACGGTGGTGGCTCAATGAGACGTGCATTATGCGGAGATTTAGTAGCTAAAAGCGCTATGGATAATGGTTGGGAAGGGTTGATTATTTATGGGTGTATTAGAGATGTAGATCAGATATCGGATATGGAAATTGGAATGCAGGCTCTTGGAACAATACCTTTAAAAACGGAGAAAAAGGGTATAGGTGATATGAATATACCTTTGGGTTTCGGAGGTGTAACATTTAATCCGGGTGAATATATATACGCTGACAATAATGGAATTATTGTTTCTTCCAAACAACTGCATAATTCCTGATTTAAATATAAATATAATTAAGATTTAGTATGGAACTGTTAAATTTAGACAATTTTTTAACGCTTTGTGTTTTAACTTTACTTCAGGCCGTATTAGGGTTTGATAACCTTCTTTACATTTCACTCGAGTCCAAAAATGCACCATTAGAAAAACAACAAATGGTCAGAAGGCTTGGAATAGGTATCGCTATTTTCCTTAGAATATTCTTGCTTTTTGCACTATTAAAAGTAATTCAGTATTTCCAGAATCCCTTTTTAACAATAAATCTGGAATTTATAAGTGCTAACATAAATATACATAGTTTGATTGTTCTTTTGGGAGGTATTTTCATTATCTATACATCGTTAAAGGAANNATTCTATCTTGAGTGCCATGGCTTTATCCGATGTATTCTTGGTGATGGCATTAGCCATTGTTATTGGAGGTCTGTTAATGATTTGGCTTTCAGATAGGGTTACTATATTTCTCGAGAGAAACAGAATGTATGAAGTATTGGGCTTGTTTATACTTTTTATTGTAGGAATTATGCTTCTTTCAGAAGGTGGCCATATTGCACATCTTAACTTATTTGGATATGAGGTTACACCGATGAGCAAGGCAACCTTTTATTTTGTGATAACTGTTTTAGTACTAATTGATCTGGTTCAGGGGCGATACCAAAAAAAATTGTTAAATTCACAAAAACTAATTTGACTGTTTAAAGTATAATCAATTTTCCACTCCACCATATTTAATTCCCGTAAGCATTGCCATTTCATATTTAAAAGTAGTTAGATCGCTTATAGAAAATTGGCTAAGTGAAGTGTGCCCGCAAGCTCTTGCCATGACTTTCATCAATTCTACAGAGGATTTAAAAAAACGCTCCAATCTCTTTGCAGATTCGTTAATTAATAATCTTGCTCTTAAGTTCTCTTTCTGTGTTGCTATTCCAACCGGACAGTTATTTGTGTTGCATGCTCTCATTCCCAGACAACCGATTGCCTGAATGGCCGCATTGGAAACAGCCACAGCATCAGCTCCAAGAGCAAGCGCTTTTGCAAAATCTGAGGGTGTTCTCAAGCCACCTGTAATTATAAGTGAAATATCATTTCTTTTGATTTTATCTAAATGTTTTCTAGCGCGTGCGAGGGCGGGAATGGTGGGGACCGAAATATTGTCTCTGAATATCAGGGGAGCAGCTCCTGTTCCTCCTCCTCTACCGTCAAGGATAATATAATCAACCCCGACTTCAAGCGCTGCTTCAATATCATCTTCAATATGCTGTGCGGAGAGTTTATAACCAATAGGGATGCCTCCTGTTTGTTCTCTGATCATATCAGCAAATTCCTTTATTTGACCAAGTTCGGTCCAGTCGGTGAATCTGGCGGGAGATATTGCGGGTTCACCTTCATTTAAATTTCTTACCTCGGCTATTTTACCCACAACTTTATTTCCTGGGAGGTGACCTCCTGTTCCTGTTTTAGCTCCTTGACCGCCTTTAAAATGAAACGCCTGACACTTTTTCACCTTTTCTATTGAGTATCCGAATCGTCCCGAAGCCAGTTCATAAAAGTAACGGGTATTATTTTTTTGTTCTTCCGGAAGCATTCCACCTTCTCCGCTGCATATACCGGTTCCAGCTAGTTCCGCTCCTTTTGCCAGTGCAATCTTGGCCTCTTCGGAAAGTGCCCCAAAACTCATATCTGAAACGAATAGGGGAATATTAAGATTCAAAGGTTTTCGAGCGTTAGGACCAATACATATATTTGTACTTACGGGTGTGTCATCCAACTGAGGAAGTGTGGCTAGCTGGGCAGTGACAAATTGTATATCATCCCAAAGGGGTAGTCTTGTTTTAGAAACACCCATAGCTGCAGTAGGTCCGTGATGTCCATATTTTTCAAGTCCGTATTTAGCTAAGTTTTGTATCAGTTTTACATTTGGTTCGTCCGAAGTTCCTGTTGGATCTGCGTATTGTCCCAAATATTCTTTCCTGTTAAATGGTTGTGGGTGTTTAAATTCCCATTCTCTGATTTCGTCGGCATCTACATATACATTTCCTTTTTCAATCCAGGAATGGAATTTTTTAAGAGCTTCTTTATTGTTATATTCACTTACACCTGAGTCAATTCTAAAATCCCACCCATGAACACCACATATTAAATTATCTCTTTCCACATATCCATCAGAAAGCATCGCACCTCTGTGAAGACATCTTCCGTAAAGAACTGAAACATTATCATCATATTTAATAACTACGAGATCCACGTTTTCCACCAACGCTGGTAGCGGTACTCTGTCATCAAGTTCACTAAGTTTGTATATAGCAGTTTTTCTCATATTTTGATTCCTTTAGTTGATAAAATTTATATAAAGAATAATTTAATATTAAAAATAAACTAATAATTTTAAAATATTATTAAGCAATATTAATTTGTTTAATAGGTTATGGGATGAAGAAGTTTAAGATTGAAATAGAATATTGTACTCAATGCAAATGGTTATTAAGGTCTGCCTGGTTTGCTCAGGAACTTTTATCAACATTTGAAAACGAGCTTTCGGAAGTATCTTTAATACCCGGAAATGGAGGAATATTTGAAATCAGATTAAAGGATTTTGTTTTATGGTCACGGGAGGAAACAGGGAAATTTCCTGAAATAAAAGAACTAAAACAAATTGTAAGAGACCATATCTCGCCCAATAAAGACTTGGGACATATTGATAGATAATTAATTTATAAATTTTTACTTGTTCTTAAAAAATTTATAAATATTTTCTTTTATATTGGTTATTTATGATTAAAATACTAAACATAATTGACAAATCATATTTGTTAAACATATCAGTTGAGATTTTATTTTGAATTGAGGAAGTAAAATGAAAAGTAATTATGTACATATTTTTGATACAACCCTAAGAGATGGAGAACAGGCTCCAGGATGCAGCATGACTGCGGAAGAAAAGCTAAGGGTGGCCTTTCAATTAGAAAAATTAGGAGTTGATATAATTGAAGCCGGATTCCCAATATCTTCCGAAGAGGACTTTTTGTCTGTAAAAACAATTGCTGAAAACATTAAAAATTGTCAGATAGCTGGTCTATGCAGGGCAAATTTTAAAGATATAGACAGGGGTTGGGAAGCAGTAAAACATTCTGAACAGCCTAGGATACATACGTTCATTGCTACTTCTGATATTCATTTGAAACATAAGCTAAAAAAATCAAGAGACGCGGTTTTAGAAATGATTAGTGCTGCAGTAAAACATGCAAAGAACTATACTGATAATGTTGAATTTTCATGTGAAGACGCAACAAGAACAGATATTGATTACCTTTGCAAAGCAGTTGATATAGCAGTTAAATCCGGAGCTACAACTATTAATATTCCAGATACTGTTGGTTACACGGTTCCCGAGGAATTTGCGGAAATTATCTCTACATTAATAAAAAATGTTCCAGGACTTGATGATGTTATTTTGAGTGTACATTGTCATAACGATTTAGGACTTGCAGTTGCAAATTCACATGCTGCTGTTTTAGCAGGGGCGAGACAGGTTGAATGTACTATAAATGGACTAGGGGAAAGAGCAGGTAATGCCTCTTTAGAAGAAATTGTGATGGGACTTAAAGTCAGGAACGATAAACAGCCATTTAAGACTGGCATAAATACAGAGCAGATATATCATACTAGCAAATTGGTTTCCCAAGTTACAGGTGTAAATGTACAACCAAATAAGGCTATTGTCGGGGCTAATGCTTTTGCTCATGAAGCCGGAATTCATCAGGACGGAGTGTTAAAACACAGGATTACTTATGAAATAATGAGTCCCGAAGAAGTTGGGATACCGTCAAATAAGATAGTTTTGGGCAAACATTCAGGAAGGCATGCTTTTAGAAACAGGCTTGAGGAGTATGGTTTGTTTTTAGAAGAAAAAGATTTTGAATCCACATTTAAAAAGTTTAAAGATTTAGCGGACAAGAAAAAATATGTATTCGATGAAGATATAGAAACTCTTATAAATGAAGAATTTGTAAAATCTACTGATTATTATGAGTTGGTAACAACTAATTTTGTTGGTGGTACGGGTATGTCACCATCTGCTACTGTAAAAATTAAAATAGATGGAGTTGAAAATACTGCTTCAGACACAGGAGCTGGCCCGGTGGATGCAATTTATAAAGCAATAAAGAAAGCAACCGGTCAACATCCAAATCTTGAGACATACGCTGTTTCTTCCATAACTGGAGGAACTGATGCTTTAGGCAAGGTTTCAGTAAGAATATCAGAAGAAGGACTTGTATCCCAGGGGCAGGGAGCAGATACTGATATTGTTGTTGCAAGTGCCAAGGCATTTGTAAACGCTTTAAACAAATTACGTTGGAGGAAAGAACATCCAAGGCGAACAACACCTAAAGGTGTTTAAACTTTTTTAATTATGCCCTTTCCAAATGAACAAATTAAAAATCTTGTAAAATCAGGGTATCCATTTATCTACCTTGTTTCCTGGGAAGAGAGAAGAATTGAAAATAATCTGACCAGAATTGCCAGGGAAAATTATGGAGATGATTTTAAAGTTGTTATCTGGACGTGCAATAGCAGTAGTAATCTAACAGATGCTTTAGATTTAGTTTCCCAGAGTTCTGATCCTGGATTTTTTATCTTTAAAGATATTCATTTTTATATTAATGAACCCAATGTAATCAGAAAATTAAAAGATATCTATAATTTGCTGATTGAACAATCTGGTAAATCTATTTTTTTTATATCACCCAATATACCTATTCCCCGTGATCTGGAAAAAGAGATAACTGTAATTGATGTTGGTCTTCCTGATTTGGATGAGACAAGAGAGATATTTCGATCCATATTAAATAAAAGCGAATATTCTCATTTGAAAAACAATATAACCCCAGAAGTTGAGGATAAATTCATTCAAGGTTTATTGGGTCTTGGGATGTCTGAGATGGAGCTTGCTCTTAAAAGAGTATTAGTTGGTAAGAGTCGTTTAGACGAAGACATTATAGAAAATCTTTTAGAAGAAAAAGCTCAACTTGTGAGGAAATCCGGTACTTTGGAGTTTATTAGGCAAAGAATTTCCATAGATGAAGTCGGTGGATTAGAGAATGTGAAGGAATGGCTTAATATCAGATCTTTAGCCTTTTCATCAAAGGCAAAAGATTTTGGACTTGATCAACCAAAGGGAGTTTTGGTAATGGGTATTAGTGGTTGTGGTAAAAGTCTTTGTTGTAAAGCAATTGCCAATATATGGAACTTAGCTTTATTAAGACTTGATTTAAATCAGGTTTATAGTGGTACTTCGGGGACTCCAGAAGAGTCATTTAGAAAAGCTCTTAAAACTGTTGAAGCTGCAGCGCCATGTGTTTTATGGATAGATGAAATAGAAGCCGGTTTGGCTAGAAGCGGAGAAAAAACTACAGATAGCCCGGTTTCCAGGATTTTTGGTCACTTTTTAACCTGGATGCAGGAAAAAGATGTTCCTGTTTTCATTGCTGCCACTGCTAATCAGATCAATCTGCTACCACCAGAAATCCTAAGAAAAGGAAGGTTTGATGAAATATTCTTTGTAACCTTGCCCAGCCTGAAAGAAAGAAGAGAAATTTTTGAGATTCATTTAAAACATAGGGGTAAAGATCCTTCAAATTATGATCTTAGTTCTCTGGCTAAAAATACAGAAGGTTTAAGTGGAGCTGAGATTGAACAAGCTGTTATATCCGCATTATTCGAATCATTTTCCAAAGAAAAGGAACTGGATGATAGAGAATTAATAATTGCAACCTCTTCTATTGTGCCTTTATCACAAACTATGAGAGAAGAGATTTCCCGTCTCGAGAGATGGGCTTCTGACAGGGCTGTCAAAGCTTCAAAGAGTTAAAGTGTTATCTAAAAAAACCTGCCTATATTCAAACTTACGAAACCGTCATTACTAAAAGCGTTTGCAGGGCTGTCATCATCTGTGTTAAAAAACAACCTTGCTTCAATTTCCACTTTCCAGCTCTGACCAACTCTTCTTGCTGCTTCAAGTAGTGTAAATAATTCCCCTTTATCCGTATCTGTAATTATTCCACCGAGTATTTCAGTATCTTGAGTATCATTAAAGGCTAATCTGAATCCTGTGAACAAATCATTGTCAAATGTGGTTATTGGAGCTTCGTTTTTATCCCTTCCATCATAAAGGTATTCTGCCAAAAGACCCAAATCAGCATTGGTTTTTAATATTTGAAATATTGTGTATTCAAATCCTGAAACTGTAGCAACAAAATAATCACCTTGACCACCCCTACCTATTGCTTCAAATTTTAAAAGCCAGGCGTCTTTTGTCCATTGAAGGTCTAAACCTGTCTGATTAATAATGTTGTAAAAAGGAATCAGTTCCGGTAGGCCTTTTCCGTTTGTTTTTGCCTTGAATCTTGGCTCTCTGCTTGTTCCATAAAAAAAGGAAAGACCTATATCAAAATCACCTACTATGTTTGACCATCTGAATGCAAAATCAGGGTGAAACTCATTAAGATCGGATTCGTATTTTGCCTCTTCGTCGATTGGTAAAGGACCTCTTAATCTTGCATCATCATCGGGAAATGTCCTTTCACGAAAGTAGGGCAACAGATATATATCAAAAGATCCGTAATTACTTTCATACAAAAAATTAATCATCGGCTGGCCGAGTTTATCCTCTTCATCTATATCTTCGACGTTGTCAGTTTGATTTATAATATTTACAAGATGACGTGATTCAGTAACTCCCCAAAATACTTCATCAACCCCTATTAACAATGTCCAGCTACTTCCAATGTGAAGCCAGTTTAGCTCTCTAATATCAAAATGAGTTCTATTTTCATCTTTTAGATCGAGCCTTAGAAAGGGTGTAAAAGTTAAGCGATCATTTCTGTTATTAAATTCGTAAATCAATTCAGGTTCAATTTTAATTGAAGGTGCAAAACTATAGTTGTCCTGCCCGCGAAATTTTGGATCTTCGGGAAAATATCTAAGTTCAGTAGAAATATCGCCACGTAAATCCCAACTACCTGAAAAGGCTTGTGTGTTTAAAAGAAAGATTGAAAAAAGTAAATAAAAAAATATTTTGTACATTGATTATATAGCTCTTTTTAATCTTGAAGGAGTAAATTCATTTTTTTTCTGTCCAAGCCCAAACTCCCAACTTGAAAAAATCAGATCTGTTGATTTTCCGTTTTGATGATTAACCATTTTAAATTTATCAGCTCTCCAGTATTTTCCCAAATACTGTTTATAATCTATGTAAGTAAGTGTTTTTAAGAGAGAATTTTTTCTGTCATAAAAGTCTATTTTTTGTGGTCTGTATTCTTCCGTGTCCCACCATACTACCTGTTTTGTATATCCGGAATTTTCATAAAGTGGATATCTTTCTACAACAAAACAGTTTAGATTCCCGTATTTTTCCTCTTTTATGAATTTGTAATTATATTTGTCAATTTCCTGTGATAATAGATCTTCATATGCAAACTCACTTCCTACAAAAGGGCCTGATTTGTTAGAAGAAGATATTCTCTTAACTCTCTTTACGGCCGGTAAGTATAGCCACTGGTCGTCGGGTTTTAATATCTTTGTGTGGGACAATAGCGCGGTTCCTTTTATATCGTTTGGAGAGTCAAAAACAACTATGCTTTTATCTCCAAGACCTTCTTCATTAACTTCAAGAACATTTCTACTAAGTTCTCTTATACTCTCCTGACCATGTTTATTTTTTAAAATCATTTTTGAAGTAGATTTATTATCTCCCCACCCCGAATCTTTTTTTTCGGCTTCAATTGCTATCTTTTTTCCTTTCTGTTCTAAGTTTTCTGCAAAAATAGTAGAGTTTGGGATTATTATCAATAAAAGAGCTAAGATTATGTTTTTATAATTCATTGTGATCTCCTTTGTTTTTTATTGTTATCGATAGCAATTAATAATGAAGGTAATAAAAAGAAATCAGTTATCAATGCACAAATTATAGCAAGGGATGTGATTAATCCCATGTATGCCGTTACCCTAAAGGTACTGAATCCTAACATGGCAAATCCAAGGGCAATGATAAAAGAAGTTCCGATAATTGCTGTTCCGACTGTTTCGAACGCGTATCTTATTGCATCCCGGGTTTCATAGCCCATTTTATATTTTGCCCTGTGGTATTTTGATAAAAAGTGAACTGTGTCATCCACGATTATACCTATTGATATACTTGCTACTACAGAAACAGCAAACCCGACCTCACCTTTTATGAGAGCCCATATGCCAAATGCCATTGCAGTTGGAAGTATATTAGGAATCAAACTAATTAAACCTATTTTGAAGCTCATAAGTGCAATCATTAAAATTATGGCAATTAATCCAAAGCCTACAATAGTTCCGATGATCATGCTTTCTATATTCCTTCTTGTAATATTTGCAAACATTAGAGTTGTTCCGGCTGCTCTGTTGTTTTTCATACTCTCTGTTCCATTTTCATTAAGCCATCTGTTTGATTCCATACCGCTTTTTTCGATTACTTTAAGGTCAGGATTACTGTAAGTCACATCAAGTCTTATTGAACTTTTATCAATATTTAATTGATCGTTAATATCAAGTCCGTATGGAAGTGATAACTCATAAAGCAGAAGATATTGAGCCCCAAGGTCCCTTGTTTCAGGAATTTTGTAATAATTTGGATCATCAGCATTCATATTCTTGTTTAGTCTTTTCATTGTGTCACTAAATGAGTTTACATGTTCGACTTCAGGACGATTTCTGAGCCAGGAGGTGAATTCATCTACTTTTTGTAAAAATTCTGGATGACTCACTCCACTGCTTTCACCTGATTCTAATGAAAAACTTGATACATAAACTCCGTTTAGTTTTTTTATTGAGTATTCCATTGCATTTCTAATATCAAGTTTTTTGCTGAAATATTCGTGATATCTGTCATTTATATTAAGTGAGAAAATCGACACAAGTAAAAAGATTGTGATAGCTCCCAATCCGGCAAGTATTTTTTTATTATGGTTAATTACAAGATTAGTTACAAAGTCTACAGCTTTTGTTGAAATATGGGATTTTTTAGGTGCCCTTATTGGAAGTATTGCAAGTGCAGCGGGTAGAAAGGTCATTGAATAAAACCAGGCTGCAAATACACCTATTGCGGTAAGATTGCCAAGCAATCGAAAAGGGGGTGAATCACTAAAGTTTAAACTTAAAAATCCAATTGCGGTTGTAAGTGATGTTAGAAAAACCGGTTTGGCATTTACTTCAAAGCTCTCAAATATGGATTCAAGTCTAGATTTACCTGCCCTTAATGATTCAAAAAATGTAATTAATATATGAATTGAATCAGCAACAGCCAGTGTAAGAATAATATTAGGAACGGACGAACTTACGGGGTCTAAAAATGTGCCAAAATAACCTGCGATTCCCAATGTTGAAAACGCAGATAAAATAACTATAAAAAGAGTGATTCCAGATGAAAATATGGATCTTAGAAAAAACAGTAATCCAAAAATAAACACGAAAAACATTAAAGGCATGACAAACTGCATATCTTTTATGGGAGTTTCTGCAAATGCATTGTTCATCATTGCAATACCGACCAGTTTAATATCAAGTTCGGGATATTTGCTTTTAAAAGTATCCTTCATTTCTGTTGCGGCAGCTGATACTTCGGGGATCTCCTGAGTTGATTTTCCGGGAAGCTGTATCCTAACATTTATCCCTGTCGCATTTCCATCTTTAGAAATTAATTTTCTATATATAAATGGTTCGCTTAGCGATACTTCTTTGACTCTTTTTATTGTTTCGGCAGATATATTTTTTTCGGTAAGCAAGTCTTCAACTACAAGTTCATCGCCATTTGCCCATGTATGTTGGAAGTTTGTAATGGAATCCACTCTTGTGGAATAGGGCAGTTGCCAGGATTCCTTAGTAATTTCCAAAATTGCATTTAAAGTTTTTTCTTCAAATATTTCTCCGTCATTGGGGCTGACAATAAACAAAACATTGTCATTTTTGGTATAAATATTTTCTAGTGAATCAAATGCAACCAGATCGGGATTATCTTTGCTGAAAAATACTCTGTAGTCGGTTGACAAACCAAGATTCTTTGCCCCCTGAACCAAGACGAAGGCAAGAACAATTGTTCCTATAAGAACAAACCATCTCCACTTAATTATAAAATCAACATAGTTTTTTAATCTGGAACTATCCAACATGGATAAAATACCATCTCCTTTAATAATAATTAAAATATTAGACTATAGTTATTATTCCGGGATTCAGAAATTATGTATAAAACTTATTTAACTTTATTTTAATAAAATTCATATAAATTATAATTTCGTATTATACTAAAGGTGAATAAATTATGAGAAAAGAGTTCTTAATAATAGTAGCTGTTATTTTATTAATGATTTTTTCGATATCTTACGTATACCCTCCATTTTTATGGTCTTTAATAATTGTCGGTCCGTTGATAATTCTTGGTTTTTGGGATTATTTCCAGCATAAAAGAGCGGTTTTGAGAAATTTCCCTATAATCGGACATTTCAGATATTTATTTGAAATGATAAGACCTGAAATAAACCAATATTTTGTAGAATCTAACACAGATGGAGTTCCCTTTAGCAGAGAACAGCGTAGCGTTGTTTACCAAAGAGCAAAAAAAGTTCTCGATACCCTTCCTTTCGGAAGTCAAATGGATATGTATGAAGTCGGGTATGAATGGATAAATCATTCCCTTGCTCCGGCGCACGTTGATCCTAAAAGTCTGAGGGTGGTTATCGGTGGTAGTGAATGTAAAAAACCATACTCTGCCAGCATTCTGAATGTATCGGCTATGAGCTTCGGAGCATTAAGCAAAAATGCTATTATGGCTTTGAACCAAGGCGCTAAAATGGGGAATTTTGCCCATAATACCGGAGAAGGAGGTTTTAGTAAGTACCATCAAATGGGGGGCGATATCATATGGCAAATAGGAACTGGTTACTTTGGATGCAGAACTGAAGATGGTGGCTTTAATCCAAATCAATTTGCTGAAACATCTCAGTCAGAGCAAATTAAAATGATAGAAATAAAACTATCCCAGGGAGCAAAACCCGGCCATGGCGGGATACTTCCAGCTGCAAAAATAACAAAGGAGATTAGTGAGTTAAGGGGAGTCCCGATGGGAGAAGATGTTAATTCTCCGCCTGCTCACAGAGAATTTGATACTCCTGTTGGTCTTTTAGAGTTTGTTAGAAAATTAAGGGATTTATCCGGCGGAAAACCTGTTGGAATAAAATTATGTGTTGGTAAAAGAAGAGAATTTCTTGCAATCTGCAAAGCCATGCACGAGACAGGAATAATGCCTGATTTTATTTCAGTCGATGGAGCAGAAGGCGGAACAGGTGCCGCACCACTTGAATTTTCAAATCATATAGGAACCCCTTTAGTCCCGGCGTTGATTTTTGTCCACAATGCACTAGTGGGTTATTCTCTGAGAGATAAAATAAAAGTTATATCAAGTGGAAAAATAGCATCTGGCTTTGGTATTGTAAAACAGATTTGTATAGGAGCTGATCTTTGCTCATCCGCAAGGGCTATGATGATGGCACTTGGATGCATACAAGCACTGAGATGCAATACAAATCTATGTCCGGTTGGTGTTACAACCCAAATCCCAAATTTAGTTGCAGGATTGGTGGTATCAGATAAAAAGGTAAGAGTAGCGGCTTATCATGAGGAAACAGTTGAGAGCGTTTCTGATTTGATTGGTGCAATGGGTATATCCCATACTGATGATTTAAAACCATGGCATCTAATGAAAAGAGTCGGGCCAAATGAAACAAAACATTATGGTGAGATTTTCCGATATTTAGAAGATGGAGAGCTTCTTTCAGAGGATCTTCCAATTGATTTTAAACGCGCGTGTGATGCAGCGGTTACTTACTCATTTCGTCACATTAATGATATCAATGTGTAAATATTGAAACCGGGTGTTTTAGTAATTGAGTTTATTCATTAATATAGACAAATAACTTCCATACAAAATTAAATGTTATCAACCCGTTTTTTTGATAATTGAGAGTAGTACTTCTAGTTGATATAATTAAAATCCATGAGTTCACAAACCCCCATGATGAATCAGTATAAAAAAATTAAAAATGACCATCCTGATTCTATCTTAATGTTCAGATTAGGTGATTTCTACGAGATGTTTTTCGAAGATGCCAAAGTAGCATCAAAAATATTGGGTATAGCTCTTACATCCAGAAACAAATCAAAAGAAAACCCAGTTCCATTATGTGGCGTCCCATTTCATAGCGTGGAGCCCTATATTTCCAAATTGCTTGAAAACGGGAAAAAAGTTGCAATTTGTGAGCAGGTTGAAGATCCAAAAGAAGCCAAAGGTATAGTAAAAAGAAAAGTGGTTAAGGTGTTAACTCCCGGTGTTATTCTGGATTCAGAAAATCTGGAATCAAAAAATAATAATTATTTAGCATGTGTTTTTAATAAAAAAAATACTTATGGTTTATCCTACACTGATATTTCGACAGGGGAGTTTAAAACATCTTTATTTGATTCTTACAAAGATTTGATTTCTGAATTGTCCCACCTGGAACCCAGAGAAATACTTGTATGCAATGACAATGAAAATCTTTTTAATGAAAGGATGTTCCTGGGACTTAATCCACTTATAACATCATTAGATTCATGGAAATGGGATCTTGAAAGATGCAGGAATACTCTTTTGCAATACCTTGGTGTGCAAACACTGGAATCGTTTGGAATTGAACTTAAGCAAGAGTGCGTAATAACTTGTGGCGTTTTGCTCGAATATATTCTCGAAACTCAAATGGACTTTATGCCTCAGATTGATAGTCCTAAATATTATAATGTTGTCGATTACCTGCACATTGATGAATCAACTAAAAGAAACCTGGAACTTGTAAGATCGAATACAACTGATTCAGAATTGCATTCATTATTATGGGTGTTGGATAAAACTAAAACAGCTATGGGTGCAAGGCTTATAAGGCAATGGATAAACTATCCTTTACTGGATGCAGAAAAAATTAAAAACAGACAAGATGGCGTTGAAGAGTTAATTGCGAATCAACAAAATCTTCAAAATCTCACAGACATCTTAAAAAATATAAGTGATATTGAAAGATTGATCGCCAGAATATCAACTGCATCTGCCAAACCCAGGGATTTAGCTTCTATAAGAGATTCTTCGGATTATATAACAAAGCTAAAAGATGAACTATTACCATTCAACTCTGAAGGGCTAACAGGATTAAGAGAAGCAATAGATGATTTTTCGGATATTAGGGATTTTCTGAATAGTTCAATTGTGGATAACCCTCCAATTAGTGTAAGGGATGGCGGAGTTGTTAAAGAGGGTTATGATCCAGAGCTGGACGAGCTTCGAGAAATCCAAAAAGATGGTAAGAAATGGATTTCCGATTTAGAGGTTAATGAAAGAAAATCAACCGGGATTAATTCACTAAAAATCGGTTATAACAAAGTGTTTGGATATTATATAGAAGTTACGAAAACAAATTTATCACTTGTTCCTGAAGCCTATATCAGAAAGCAAACACTGTCTAATGGAGAAAGGTTCATAACTCCCGAGTTAAAAGAATATGAGGATAAAATTTTTAATGCTCAGGAAAGGATTTTAAAAATTGAGAACGAATTGTTCGAAAGTATCAGGGAAAAGGTTTCCGAACAGTCACACAGAATAAGACATACAGCAGGTCTGGTTGCAAAAATTGATGTTTTATGTTCTTTGGCTGTTGTTGCCCAAAGGTACGATTATATAAAACCTGAGCTCTCAAATTATAATGAAATCATTATTAAAGAGTGTCGTCATCCTGTAATTGAAAGAATAGATTTGGAGAGCAGCTTTATTCCAAATGATATACAGCTAGACCACGAAACTAATCAGTTTCTTATTATTACGGGTCCTAATATGGCCGGTAAATCTACTTTGATAAGGCAGGTTGCACTTGTTGTATTAATGGCACAAATTGGAAGCTTTATACCTGCTAAAAGTGCTAAAATCGGAGTTGTTGACAGGATTTTTACCAGGGTCGGTGCTTCAGATAATTTAACCAAGGGACAATCCACATTTATGGTGGAGATGGTGGAAACAGCGTATATCATCAGAAATGCTACTGATAAAAGTCTGGTTATACTTGATGAGATTGGGAGAGGAACAAGCACGTTTGATGGTATGAGCATTGCTTGGGCTGTTTCGGAATATCTACACGATTTAGGTTGTCTCACACTTTTTGCTACCCATTATCATGAACTTGCCAATTTGGATAAAACAAAGAAAAAAGCCAAAAACTACAATGTTATGGTCAAACAGGACAAGGATGAGATTATTTTTTTAAGGAAATTAATTCCCGGATATACAAGCCATAGTTATGGAATTCAGGTTGCAAAGATTGCAGGTATTCCAAATAAGGTTTTGAATACATCAAAGAATGTACTAAAGTCACTTGAAACACTTCAATCAAAACTTTCTGAATCAATATCAGGCGAACAGTTTTTTCTATTTGAAAATAACGATGAAGATTTTGAAATAATAGATGAAGAAAATGAACTAATTAAAGAGATAGATGAACTGGAGCCTATGAATATGACACCACTTGAAGCTTTAAATAAATTGGTGGAATTAAAAGAGAAAATTAAAAAATAATATGGATTCCGGCTACAAGCATGCCGGAATGACAGTTTTGGTACTTTCGAACATGATATATTATGATTTATCATGTTATTTAAAGTGTAACTCACGCAGTAGTAAAGTAGCTTCTGATCACATTAATAAATAGTAGTAATAGTGAGAATTAAGGAATCCAACATTTAACAATAAAATACTGTTGGTAAAATTCTCATTATAAAATCCAGGAACTTAATTTATATTTTTGTCATCCCGCACTTGATGCGGGATCCGGAAAAATAAAATATTTTATATGAATATCAAAAATCTAATAAAATCAAAATTTTTAAGGAATAAAAAAGATAAGGTTAAACCTAAAAATGTTGGCGAAGAAATAGCATGCAGGTTCTTAAAAAAACAAAAATATAAGATAAAAGAAAAGAATTTTCGTTCAAGATTTGGTGAGGTTGATATTATTGCTGAAGATTCAGGCACTCTTTGTTTTGTTGAAGTAAAGTCCCGTTCCAGATCGGATTATGGTTTGCCTGAAGAATTTGTTGATTCAAGAAAACAAAATAAGATAGTTAAAACATCATTGACTTATATAAATGATAAAAAATATGAATCATTTAATGCGAGGTTTGATGTTGTCTCTGTAAATCTTAAGAATTCTGAATGCAGACTTATCAGGAATGCTTTTGAAGTTGGTTTGTTTTAATTTTAGAAATTATTTCAAATATTTTTCACTAATTGTAATTAGTAATAAAACTTCATATTAATTACCAAATTTATATATTACTAGAGTTATCCGTTTAACGATGATATGATTCAATCCAAAAATGGGTAATATGTATATCACTTTAAGGATAAATATTTATGTCAAATGATAAAGCTGTTTCAGATCATTATTTACATGGTAATTTGCTAAAAGCTATTGAAGAAGCTCTTTGTGATCTTGGTAAAAATACTGAGACTGTTACCATAGAAGACCTTGCACCGGTTGATGAGTTTCATATAGGAGGACAGCAGGCAACTGACAACCTTGTTGATCAACTTAACTTTTCCAAACAACAGCATCTACTGGATGTGGGTTGTGGTTTGGGGGGAGCCGCACGGTATGTGGCAAATAAATACAAAAATCGTGTTACAGGAATTGACTTAACACCAGAGTATATTGAAACAGGTAACGAATTATGTAAATGGCTAAAGTTAGATGAAAATATAACTCTTGAGCAGGGTAGCGCATTATCAATGCCTTTTAAGGATAATACCTTTGATGGGGGCTATATGCTTCATGTTGGTATGAATATTAAAGATAAAGCGTTACTTTTTTCCGAAATTTATAGAGTTCTAAAACCCGGTTCATATTTTGGTGTTTATGATGTAATGCGTATTAAAGAAGGAGAATTGATTTATCCGGTTCCATGGGCAACAGATAGTAGTACCAGTGAGCTATCCACTCCAAGTCAATATAAAAATGATTTAAAGAATGCTGAGTTCGAAGTTACCAGTGAAGACAATCGCCATAACTTTGCACGAGACTTTTTTGAGCAACTACGTAAAAAGGTAGAGGCGGACGGTGGTCCACCCCCATTAGGTCTACATATATTAATGCAGGAAAGTACTTCTACTAAAGTAAAAAACATGATTAAAAATATTGAAGAAGGATACGTTGCTCCTTATGAAATTATTGCTTATAAACGTTTATAATTGTTAATTATGCAGATTTTATTATCACCAATACTTAAATAGTACTTCCCCTCTGTCATTCCGAAATGCTTTTAGCCGGAATCCATAATAAAAAGAAACTGGATTACGTATCAAGTACGGGATGACATTTCGAATTGCTAATTTTCAGTTATTCTATGCAAAAATCTTTGATTTCTATTGTATTTACAATATTTTTTGCAACTTTTACATTTTTTTTAATTTTCTCTCTTGACACTTCATAAATTATGCTTACTTTATATCGAGCACTTAGGGAAGGTGAGTGCTAATTTTATATAAAATTATTAATGGAGGTAGTAAGAGATGAAATTAAGACCCTTACATGACAAGGTCTTACTGAAACGTTTAGATCAGACTGAAACAACAGAAGGTGGAATTATTATTCCTGATACTGCTGCAGAAAAGCCACAAGAAGCTGAAGTGATTGCTGTTGGTAAAGGAAGACTTCTTGAAAATGGTGATATTTTACCGCTAGATGTTAAACCGGGTGATAAAGTTATATTCAATAAGTATGGTATATCCGAGATAACTGTAGGTGGTGAGGATATGGTTATTTTAAGTGAACATGAAATTTTAGGAATAATTGAGTAACGATTAAGGAGGAATTCTAAAAATGCCTAAAGAATTATTATTTGATACAGATGCAAGAGATAAAATATTAAGTGGTGTAAATATTTTGGCTAAAGCAGTTAGTGCAACGCTTGGTCCAAGAGGACGTAATGTGTTAATGGAAAAAACATTTGGAGCACCAGTGGTAACTAAGGATGGTGTTTCTGTTGCTAAAGAAATTGAGTTAGAAGATAAATTCGAAAATATGGGAGCTCAGATGGTTAAAGAAGTAGCTTCCAAAACAAGTGATGTTGCAGGTGATGGAACTACAACTGCCACAGTACTTGCTCAGGCAATATTCAGAGAAGGGATTAAGCTTGTAGCAGCCGGGCACGACCCGATGAAGCTCAAAAGAGGAATAGATAAATCTGTTGATGTTGTGGTTGACAGTATTAGAAAACAGAGCAAGCAGGTTAAAGACAGAACTGAAATTGCTCAGGTTGCTACAGTTTCTGCAAATGGTGATGAAACTGTTGGAAATATTATTGCTGATGCAATGGAAAGAGTTGGAAAAGACGGTGTTATTACTGTTGAAGAAGGAAGAAGCCTTGAAACAGAGCTTGATGTAGTAGAAGGTATGCAGTTTGACAGAGGTTACTTAAGTCCATATTTTGTAACAGAACCTGAAAAAATGACTGTAGAACTTGATGACCCACTTATCTTATTATTTGATAAAAAAATTGCTAACATGAAAGATCTTGTTCCGCTTCTTGAAGAAGTTGCCAGAAGTGCAAAACCACTTTTAATTATTGCTGAAGATGTTGAAGGAGAGGCACTTGCTACTCTTGTTGTTAACAAAATCAGAGGCACACTGAAAGTTGCTGCTATTAAAGCACCTGGTTTTGGTGACAGACGTAAGGCAATGATTGAAGATATAGCTGCTTTAACAGGCGGTCAGGTTATTTCTGAAGAAGCAGGTATGAAACTTGATAATGCAAAAGTTACAGATCTTGGTAGCGCAAAAAGAATTGTTATTGACAGAGATGACACAACTATAGTAGGTGGAGCAGGTACCAAAAAAACTATAGAAGCAAGAATTAATCAGATCAAAAGTCAGATACAAATTGCAAGCGGTGAGTATGACAGAGAAAAATTACAGGAAAGGCTTGCCAAGCTAGCAGGTGGTGTTGCTGTAATCAGAGTTGGAGCTGCTACTGAAACAGAGATGAAGGAAAAGAAAGACAGAGTAGAAGATGCTCTTAATGCTACAAGAGCTGCTGTTGAAGAAGGGATTGTCGCAGGCGGTGGAGTTGCTTTAGTTAGAGCTATTAATTCTGTAGATAAATTCGGTGGTGCTGATGAAGAAGAGCAGGCTGGAGTGAATATTGTAAGGAGAGCCTTGGAAGAACCATTAAGAGGTATTGCTGAAAATGCTGGCTGGGATGGATCTATTGTTGTTGAAAATGTTAAAAAGAGCAAAGGTTCACACGGTTTTGATGCAGCAAAATTAGAATACACTGATTTAATTGCAGCTGGTATTCTTGATCCTGCAAAGGTGACAAGAAGTGCAATTCAAAATGCATCAAGTGTTGCAGGGTTACTTCTAACAACTGAAGCGTTGGTTGCGGATAAAGCACAAGAAGATTTTGGTGGTGCCGGAGCTCCTGGAGCAGCAGGACCAATGGGTGGAATGCATCCTGGAATGATGTAAAAAATTTAAATTAAAATAATTATTTGAACATGTAGGGCACTGATTGATAAAGTTAGTGCCCTTTTTTTATATTCATTTATGATGACTTGACAAATTAAGTAAATCACTTTATATTTAAAATCGTTGTTAAAAACAACACTTAATTATTAATCCTCCGTCCTCCTTAATGAGGAATGTCTTAGTGGCTTTCCTCGGAGAAGAATAAAATGTAGATGATTTTGGAACGGGCTGCTCGAAAAGACAGCCCGTTTTTTTTATGTGAATTCAGTAAAAAAATAGTTATTGACAACTTAAGTAATTTACTTTATATTGGTATTAGTAGTTAATAAGAATACTTAATTAATCATCCTCCATCCTCCTTTTAAGAGGGAATGTCCTAATGCACCTTGGGACATTCCCTCTTGTATTATCTAAATTTATTAATATAATTTTGCAAAATTTTTATTTTATCCTTCACCTTAATATTTATAATATTTATTAAATGAAATATTTACCAAAAAAAATAATTTCTATATTTATATTAAGCTTAATAGTCTTTGTAATATTTTTTATGTTAGTTTTAAAATTTAAATCTAAAACGTATTATGGAGATATATATAAAAAAGATGCTGCGGATTTTTCATTAACAGACCATAATGGACGGCAATTTAAACTTTCTGATCATAAGGGAAAAATAGTCTTAATGAATTTTGGTTATACAAGTTGTCCGGATGTTTGCCCAACTACCCTGGCTATATTAAGAAATATTATATTAGAGATTGAAGATAGTAACGATAATTTGATAGTTCTTTTTATTACTGTTGATCCCGAGCGTGACACTGTTGAAAAACTTAAATCCTACATTCCTTATTTTCACAACGAAATTGTTGGTTTAACAGGTAATGAAGAAGACATAAGAAATGTAGCTTCAATATATAATATTATTTATTTTAAAGAGGATGAAAAATCGGATAAGGAATATTTAATGAGTCATTCTCCTTCAGTATATTTAATAAATAAAGAGGGAGAGTTATTTTTAAAATATCCTCAACATAAATTAGACCCGAAAGAAATAAGTAAAGACATCAAGTTGTTAATGTAAATTTAATATGAACAAACTATCATTTATTATTGCAATAATTTTTGTATTTCTTAGCTCATGTGGAAATACTGATGAGAAAAATGCTGATAAGATTGTTGTTACAAATCCCTGGATAAGACAAGCGCCTGGTAATTCTGATCTCACAGCAGGTTATATGTTAATTAGCAACTATACGAATTACGATGATAAACTGATTAATGCAAGTTCAAATTGTATAGATAGTATAAAACTCCATACAACTTATATCGACAGCAAAGAGTTGGTCAGGATGAAAATGCTAAATAGCTTGGAAATAAAATCCGGGATGTCCGTTGATTTGAAACCGGGGGGTCATCATTTGATGATGGAGGGTTTTAAATGCAAAATTAATAATAAAGAAATCCCAATTAAATTATATTTTGAAAAGTATGGAGAATTAACTATTAATGCAGCTATAAAAAAGATTAACGAAGAAAATGTTGATCATCATAAACACCATTAAACTTGTTATGTTGTTTTATCTGTTATTTTTGTAACATTTTCGTTAAACTCATTTTTCTTTTTCATTGCGCAGTTTCCATTAAATAAACCACCCTGGTCAAAAAGAAGTGTTTCAATAACTACATCGCCAAGAATATTACCTGAGTTTTTGATCTCTAAAATGTTTGCTTCTATTTTACCCTCGACCTTTCCGAATATTATTACATGATTTGCGTTGATATCACCGTTGATCTGGCCTTTTTCACCAATTATGAGTCTTTGGTTTACCTTAGCAGTTCCTTTTAACACTCCTTCAATTCTTGCGGAAGTGTTGGAAAAGATATTACCTTCAATTTCGGAACCTTCCCCAATTAAAGTTGTAATTTGGTCGCTACTCGTGTCTTTATTTTTCATCTCTACCTTTTTCATCCTTTTCTTTTTTTTAAACATTTTTATTTACCCAGTGAAACATAATTAATAGGATTCAATTTTTTATCATACTTTAGCACCTCATAATGAAGATGAGGCCCTGTCGATCTGCCAGTTGATCCAACATTTCCGATTAGATCACCGGATTTTATTTTTTGTCCCCTTTTTACTTTTATTTTTGACAAATGTCCATATAAAGTTTTATATCCGTTTTTATGTTTTATTACAATACATTTTCCATAACCGTCACTCCATCCAGCTTTTTCAACAACTCCATCAGCAGTTGCAATTACACTGTCTCCATAATTAGAATCAATATCAATACCCGAATGAAATGCTATACGTTTGTTGAACGGGTCTTTTCTGTATCCATATTTTGAAACCACACTGCCTGATGACGGTCTTCCAATAGGATAGTTGATCAAAGTTTGTTTTAGATTGTTTATGTCCTCTTCCATAAAGTTTATATAATCAATGCTTAATCTGTCGGCGGGGATAAATTTACCTCCAACAGTTAATTTCTTTTCTATTCCTTTTTTTCTTAATATGCTTTGCATATCAATCAGGTTTTTTTCAATCTTTATAAGTCTTCTAACTAAATTTGCATCAACATCTTCATTGTTCATAATGTCTTGAGATAATGCTTTCACTGTATTGGTTAGTTGATTAACCGCCAGTTTTTTTTCTAGCTGAAATGTTTTTGATTCCTGATAAAACTTATGAGAATAATAAAATGATATGAGTGAGATTACAGTGAATATGAATAGTGCGGATACCAAATATTTTAAGTGAGTCAGGTTTGCATTGAATGATTTACTTGAACTTCCTCCGTCCGTCATGATTAAAAACGATATTTTATTGCTCATGGGCCACCTCTATATAAGAAAAAGATTAAGATATAATATGATCAGAACATTATATAAAAAAAATTCATTAAATTCAAAATTTTATTTTATCTGTATTTTTAATTATAATCTGAAATGTCGGATAATTTTTCTAAAGTAAAAAATCCTTCATAAAATTTTCCATTAATTTCCCACGTGGGATATCTTTTAACACCTTTTGTAAAACATAAACCAGGATTAGCATTTGGACCCCTGCTATGACATTCTACATAAGTTATATATTTAAAGGCATTTCCAAATAACTGCTTTTGGGAATTACAATGAGGACACTTATATGATCCATACATTGTTGAATTTAATTTTTTAAGATGTTTTGCTAAATTAATCTGTTCCTGGGTTGCAGGAGTTGTTAATTTGCCGGCTCTGGTTGGGGACTGTATTGAAAATAAAGTTATAAAAACAAAAAACAGAACAAAGGATGAAAGAACTATTAATTTTAATAGCGATGTTTTAGGTGACATTCTTTGTTTTTTTAAAATTACCAAAAATAAAATTAGAGTAATTATAATTGCTGAAAGTATGCAAAGAGAGCAGATTGCTTTTATTATATATAATTCTAAAAATGTTAAATAAACTGTAAAGGAAAATCCTGTCATTGATAATATATATAAAAATTTCCATTTATTATTTTTTGTTAATGATAAAAATGAAACTGTTAAAATTGACAAGTATCCTATCAGCCCAAAAACAGAAACAGGCACACCTAATAATTTGGAATATCTGCTGCTATTTACTATGTCACATTCAACACCTGTTAAACAGAAGTTGAGTTCTGAATAGTTAATAATTTTGTTTGTTAAATAACCGGATAAGATAATTCCCAACAGGGATAGAGCTACAATCGATATTCCTTTCCAATTATTAATAAACTTTGGAAATAATTTAATTTTCATTTGAATAGCAAGATTTTTTTGGAATATTATAAATTCTTTTAAAAAAATTATAAGTTAATTATTTTTTATTTATTTTTCACGATACTTTCTATTTCCTGATCGGTCATAATTTTTGTTTTTATGCTGTTTTCATTCTCTACAAATTTGTTGGTATTATCTTTGTTAATTGTTACCATCTTACTTAATTCTAAAAAGTTAAGGAAATTAGCAGTTTCATTTTTGTTTAATGGGCTTATTTCGAAAAACTCTTTGATATCAATTCCTTCGTTTAAATTGGTGATAAGTTTTATTTCTTTTGGCGAACTAAATTTTAAATTATTAACCTCATTTTGAATATTTTTGCTGGGTATTATCTTTATATTTTGATTGTAAAGTTTTTGAGATGTAGTTGGGGAATTTAAATTTATAATTTTAATATTTTCATAGATTATCTGAAGCGGGTTAATCTGATAAACTGCTTCATTAATCGGCTGATCATTAGTTTTAAATCCGAAAAATCCGTCATTAAGAAAAAATCCCGATTGTAATTTGTCTTTAATCTGAGATTCCAGAATATTGCTTAATTCATGATGGGTAATTTTTTCTAATTTTATTAAAGACTCTCCGATTTTGAGACCTTCTTCATGAGCAAAATCCAGAGCTTTGGAGCATTCTTGTGTTGTTATTTTATTTGTTTTAACAAGAATCTCACCAAGCTGCAGTGAAGGTTCATCATGTTCTATAAACGTTATAAAGCCACTATCAAAGTAAATAGTTATATTCTTAATAGAATTAATTAGTAGTGAGCCACTGGATTTTTTATAATAAAGGAAAGATAATATTTCTGCAAAGCTTGTATCTTTTAATGTACCGGTAAATTCATAGGTTTGATTGTTCTCTGATTTATTCTTATTTTCGGCTTCTTTAAATTCATTTTTTGATGAAATTACCGTAGGTTTTTTTTCATTATATTCTTCGATAGCCTTAATAAATTCATCGATGGATTGAAACCTGTCATCCGGGTCTTTGTTTATGGATTTTAAAATTATTTTCTCAAGCTCTTTCGGTATTTTATTATTTAATTCGGATGGTGGTCTTGGTGCAGATTCAACCTGAGATTTTCTGATTTCAAAATCCGAGCTATTATTTGAAGTAAAGGGGACAGTTCCAGTTAAGAATTCATATAATGTAATCCCAAGTGAATATATATCCGATCTTTTATCTACTTCTTTGCCCAGTATCTGCTCAGGTGACATGTATTTTGGTGTTCCAATAACAGATCCTCCTGTAGTATGACCAGAGGATTCACCTAAAATTTGAGCTATTCCAAAATCTGTAATTTTAACGGTTGTAGGTGTAAGCAGGAAGTTGCTGGTTTTAATATCTTTATGAATTACATTTTTAGAATGAGCATAATTCAAGCCTTCTAGAATTTGTCTGAAAATAGAGATTGCAATTTTTGTATCAAAAAACCCCTGATGATTAATAATTTTTGAAATACTTTCTCCATTAACATATTCCATCACAACATAATGTTTATTATTAACATCAAAAAAGTCATAAACAGCCACGATATTAGGATGATTTAAACTTGCCTGAATTCTGGCTTCGTTGTAAAAATTTTTAACAATTTCATTATTGCTCATGAGTTTTGGGTGAATCATTTTTATAGCAACGATTCTTTCCAAGGAAATGTGAATGGATTTGTATATAATTCCCATTCCGCCACGAGCAATTTCTTAACATATTCTGTAATTTCCGATTACCTTGTTTATCATAAAAATATTTATGATCTGGATGATTTAATTATTTTTTTTATATAGGAGAAAATTCCATTAATTTTGTTGTTATTAGTTTTGTTATTAATTTTAGTTATTTGAACTGTAATGTTATCTTTTCCACCCCTTTTATTTGCGGTGCTAACCATAATCTCGCAGGCTTTTTGAGGTTCATACAATGTTGCCAATGACATTATTTCATCTTCATCTACATATTCTATTAAACCATCGGAACATAAAATAAATATATCTTCATTTAGTATTGAAATTGGTTCTAGTATATCTACTTCTAAATCGTGATGAATACCTACTGCCTTTAATAACATATTTCTCCTCGGGGAATTTATTGCCTGTTCTTTGGTTATCATTCCCATTTGGTGCATTTGTTCTGCAACAGTATGATCTTTTGTTAATTGTTTAACTTCATTTTTTCTAACCAAATAAGCCCTGCTATCACCTACATGCCCAATGTATGATTTATCATCTGCAATTACCATAGCAGTGCAAGTGGTACCCATGCCATTATAGTCCAAGTTAGAATTTGCCAGATCAATTATTTTTTGATTTGCTTGCAGGATTAAATCTTCAAGAAAGCTCTGATAATTTGTTTGCTCGGCTTGATTTGAACAATTATCAAAGATTGATACTAGTGTTTTACTCGCAACATCACCTGCTTTATGTCCTCCCATGCCGTCCGCAACAACTAAAAGCACACCCTTTTTTTCATATTGACTGGTTATAGTTTTTTCTAAAAATGAATCTTCGTTTCTTTCTCGGATTTTTCCGATGTCTGATAAACTATATGTTATAAAATTCATAAAAAAGTTGAATTAAGAAAGGTATAGCATCTTATACTTACCTATTTCAATTACATCCCCGTTAGAGAGAGTTTGTTGATCAATTTTTATTCCATTAATTTTGGTACGATTAAAGAATGAGCTATTGTTCATAATCACATGTTTGCCATCTAATTGCTTGAAAATTGTTGCGTGTCTTTTTTTAATAAAAAAACTTTCTAAATAAACATCCGATTCAATGGAGTTTCCCAAAACAAACAGTTCTTTTTCAATTGGTATTTCTATTTCATCTGATATTATAAGTCTTGGAGAATTATTGCTATTTACAGATGGGTGTTGTTCTTTCGAATCATACCCCATCTTTTTTAATAATTTTTCCCTAGTGCTTTCATCAACTATAACAGTTGAATCTTCTATGTATGCTGAACTATTATCCGATTTTATTTCGTTCTCAATATTTATTTTATATTTCCCTATGAATATGTCGTCAAATTGTGAGATTTCAGAGGTTGTAATATTTTCTCCATTTTTATAAGTACCATTTGAACTATTAAGATCTTCGAGTTTGATTTTTTTGCCATCTTTAAAAATTTTTGCATGAAATCTAGAAACTGCCAGATTATTGATACAAATATCGTTTGTTGAATCCCTACCAATAGTGATCTCATCACTATCCATCTTTTGCTTTTCTATTAATTTTTTATCAAGTGTTATAGTTACGTATAGGCTCAAATGTATGAACTCCTTTAAATTTAAAATTATGTTTAATGCTTTATATTAAAATAATGTAATAATAATTATTATTATAATACATCTTTTGATTATTTTGATTTATAAATCATATTAAAATGTTTGATAAATGGGTAATTTTTGCAATATTAGCAGTAGTCTTATTCGGGCTTGGTAGTTTTTTCGGAAAACTGGCATCCTTAAACGATATACCACCAAGAGTCTATTTTTTTGAAGCAATCGGTACGTTAACAATCTTTACATTCTTTTTTCTAATAAAGAAATCAGAAATTATTAGTGGTTTTAATATTAATTATTTTGGATTACTAATGGGCCTCTCTTGGGGACTTGGCACTGTATTATTTATTGTAGCTTTAGAGAAGTCGAAGCTTTCGGTTCTTGTTCCATTTACGGCTTTATACCCTGCGATAACAATTGTTTTGGCCTTATTATTTTTAGGTGAAAAATTGAATTTTAAAGAGGCCGTTGGAATTTTCTTTGCAATTTCTGCGGGAATATTATTGGTAAAATAAAAAAAGGGTGAGTAAAACTCACCCCAATAGGGCATACTTTAAATAGGCATGCATCCGGATTTGTAAATATTTTAACAGATTGGGTTTAAAATGTTAAGTAATTATTAATAAATATTGAAAATTTTATTAAAATTACCAATATTTTGTTTTTTTTCTTTCTCATTTATAAATTTGTATTTTGTTTATGATATAATATTTTCATATTAAGCGGATGATTTGTTTAGTTAAAAAAAATGTCATTTAATAAAGATCTAACATCAAATTTATCTTTAGAAGATTCAATTGATTCTAGTTGGTTAAAGTGGTTTGCTCACTATATTTCGGCAATCTTTTCTCCGCCTTTAATGGTTGTTTACGGGATCCTTTTATGCTCATATGTTGTTGATATTCCATCTGTATTTCTCTGGGCAATATTGTTTTTTGCACTCTTTTTGTTAATGCCTACTTTATACATCTTATACCTAATGAAAAAGGGGTTTATAAGTGATTTTCATATGGATACAAGAGAGGAAAGGATAAAGCCATTAACCATAATTTTTGTACATACATTATTTTCTATGGTTTTTTACAAATTTATCGGTGGACCGAATATATTTTTACTTATAGCTCTTGCTAGTTTAATTGCAATTGGAATTGTACTTATTATTTCACTTTACTGGAAGATCAGTGGTCACAGTGCTGCGGCTGGTGGATTGCTTGTGGTTGCTTACAATTTTTATGATAATTTGGTTTATGGATTAGCTGTAATTGTTGCTCTTATTGTATGGTCAAGAATAAAACTCGGTTGTCACAGTTTTCCACAAACTGCGGTAGGTTTAATACTGGGTGTGCTTACTTTCAGTTTTTTTATAATAATGTTTGGCTAGATTAGTTATTAGTTAAAAAAGTTGAACTTATTTTCTTCAGTTTCTATCCCGTTTAATTCATAAAACTTGGAATAATCAAATTCTTTAATATCTTTATATTTATCCCTATACTCCAGGATAGTTTCTACTATTGAATTTATATTATTTTCATAGTTAATTTGAATTTTAAAAGGGAGCTCTATCCAATTATTTAGATTCTCTGTAAAATTTTCGTCTATTTTATATATAACATTAATTCCCATTGACTTCAGGGCTTCGGCATTACATTCCTGTTCGTATTGACCTTTCATTGGTATAACAAATAGTTTTTTTCCTAAATACAATGCTTCGGATGGAGTTTCAAATCCTGCATTACAAAGAATTCCCTCACAATTAGCAAAACTATTTATAAACCATTCATAGCTAATCGGGTAGATGGTAATATTGCTATCCTGATATGGCTGCCCTTTATAATGTTTGGAAAATAAATCCCATTTTACTTTGGTATTTTTCAAATGTTTTAATAGATTCTTTTCTTCAAAACTCGGAAGATAAACTGTGTAATGTCCTTTATTGCCTACATCGCAGTTTCTTAGTTCTTCCCTTATTATGGGAGTTTTAATAAAATTGTCGTATTCTTTAAAATGTAAACCCAGTGGAATTGAAACTGGGGAGTACCATTTTATTATAAATTCCAAGAAATGGTTAATTTTTTTGGGTCTTGGCATTTTGGGAGACAAAAATGATGTTTGATGTGATAATGAGATGCACGGTTTCTTTTTAAGTCTGCAAGCCCAGGATGAGATAGGTTCAAAATCACTTAAAACAATATCATACTTGTCAATTGGCAGCTCATATATATCTGATACTAATTTATCAAATCTTGCATTTTTAATAGATTTATAATAATCAATTCCGCCTCTTTTACCGAATGTAAAACCAAGGCCTTTAAGCTTATACTTAATATCAAACCCTAAATTTACCTCGTGTTGACTTTCACTAACCAGTATGTCAACCTCGGTGTGCTTTATAAGTTCTTTTATTATGTCTTTAGAACGGCTTATATGGCCATTCCCGGTTCCCTGAATTGCATATAGTATTTTCATATTTTACACCTAATGGAGTTCATTAATCTGAATTCCGTTGTTTGAAATTGTTAAATAATTAGCTGGCAATTGTGTCCAGCAACCAGAATTATAGTAGAAAATATCATCATGTTGAACTGCTTTAGCTACATGAGTGTGTCCACAAATAACATATTTAATATCCTTGCTGCATGCATATGAAATAGCATCATGTGCAATTTTATCTGATATATTGCAATATTCAGTAGATTTCCTTTGAATAAATCTACTGAACGAATTTGTTTTTGTTAAGTCTACTTTTTGCACAAATTTATTTATATTATATGCAAAATTAGTAAGTTTTTCGTTTTTTTTAATATATTCTCAAACTGATGACCGTGCAATGCTAAATACTTTTCACCTTTGAAGCTCCATTCATATTCTTTATAAACCTGAACCCCGAATATCTTAGAAGTTATCTCATTAATTCCTTCATTATGATTCCCTTCTATCCATACAACCTCTTTTTTACCTGAAATAGTTCTAAGAAAGGAAACAAAATCATGTTGTTTTCTGGAATAATTTGAGAAGTTCAGATTATCGAATATGTTTCCAAGTAATATTAATTTTTATAGTCCACACTTTTGAGAACTTCAAGCAGTTCTTTTAATCTTGTGTTTGAAGAACCTAAGTGAATATTGGAAACTATAAGAGTATCGTTTGAAATCATAAGTTCCACCTTATAATATTTATTTTCACTTATATAATTACAAAATTTATATTATGGATAAATGAATTAACTATTAAGCAATTGTTAAATAGAAATCATTATAATTTAATTCAGATGGGGAAGTGATGTTGATCAGATATATAAGAGTAGCGGTAAAAGCTTTAATTTTTTTAATTCTGCTTTTCGGGTTTCTTTTTACGACCTCATTAAATAATTTGTTTATTAGAAAGACGAAACCAAGATTGATAATATCAAGTAAGTTGTCATCCTTTTTTTCAAAATTAACTCTTTTTGTATTAGGTTTTGACGTAAGATCTCAAGCTTTTAATGTGGAAAGAAAAAACTCGGAAAATTTCCTTATAGTCTCAAATCATCTTTCTTATATGGACACATTTATTCTGGCTTCGCAATTGAACTGTATATTTATTGCGGCCAAAGATGGTGTGCAGGAACAGTTTCCACTAGGTTGGGTTACAAAAAACAGTGGTGGAATCTTTATAGAAAGAAAAATCAGATCAAATATAAGAGCAGAGATAAATAAAATAAAAAATATTCTAAACGATGGCTTTAACGTTGTATTATTTCCGGAAGGGACTACTTCTGATGGTGTTGAGATGTTAAAGTTCAGAAGCCCCTTTTTCTCTTCTGTATTTAACTCAAATATAAATATTTTGCCGGTTTGTATCTGTTATAAAAAGCTTAACGGAGATCCGATATCCGAAGATAATATAAATTTAATTTCCTATTCAGGGAAAATAGGATTTTTTGAACATTTTTTCAGGATGCTGAGTTTTAAAAATATAGAGGTATTAATCACATTTCTTGATATTATTGAATCAAAGAGTTTCAAATCAAGAAAAGAACTTACTAATTCAACTTATAATAAAATTTATGAATTTTATAAAACCGAATCGTAAAATTCTTCGTATTGAATGTGTAAATATTTAGCACTTGCTCATGATAAATCATTAAGTTACTCTAACAATCTTAATTCACCAGCAGAATATAAAGGAGTTAATCTTATGGAAATTAAATGGGCAAAACGTATTGAAGAACTACCACCCTATTTGTTTGCTGAAATTGACAGAAAAAAAAATGAGATAATTGAAAAGGGTGTAGATGTAATTGATTTGGGTGTTGGCGATCCTGATATTCCCACTCCTGATCATATTATTGAAGCGTTAAAAAAAGCATCCGAGGATCCTGCTAACCATACATATCCTTCCTATATAGGTATGATTTCTTTTAGAGAATCAGCAGCTAACTGGTATAAAAGCAGATTTGGAGTTGAATTAGATCCCCAAAGCGAAATTGTTACATTAATTGGTTCAAAAGAAGGTATTGCTCATGTTCCCCTGGCTTTTGTAAATCCCGGCGATATTGCACTAGTCCCTGACCCTGGTTACCCAGTCTATCCAGTTTCTGTTTCATTTGCAGGTGGAGTGGCTCATAAGATGCCTTTGCTTAAAGAAAATAAATTCTTGCCGGATTTAGATTCCATTCCTCAAAATATTTTGGATAAGACCAGTTTAATGTTTTTAAATTATCCAAACAATCCTACTACGGCTTTAGCTGATAGAGGCTTCTTTAAAGATGTAATTGAATTGGCTAAAAGCAATAATTTTGTGGTTTGTCATGATGCTGCATATACTGAAATTGCATTTGATGGTTGTACACCATTGAGTTTTCTTGAAGTTGAAGGTGCCATGGATGTTGGAATTGAATTTCATTCGTTATCCAAAACCTTTAGTATGACAGGTTGGAGGATAGGGTTTGCAGCGGGAAACAGTAAAGCAGTTGCAGGTTTAGGTAAAATCAAAACTAATATCGATTCAGGTGCTTTTCAGGCTGTTCAGATAGCAGGCATTGAAGCTTTGAATAATTATTCTGTTGGGCTTGAAGACAGAAAAGAAGTTTATAAAGAAAGAATTGATTTGTTTTGTAAGAGCCTTGATGAAGCCGGGCTTAAGTACAGCAAACCGGAAGCAACTTTTTATATTTGGTTTGAAGTTCCCGAGGGAATGAACTCCTCTGAATTTGCTTCTAGGCTACTTGAGGAAGCCGGGATAGTTGTTACACCCGGAAATGGCTTTGGAGAATACGGTGAGGGGTATGCAAGAGTTTCAGTTACTTTTAGTACAGAAAGAATTAAGCAGGCTGCCGACAGGATTAAGGAATTCAAATTATAGTATTTAATTTTATTATTTAATTTAAAGTGGAATCAATTTTTTACTTTGTAAAATATTTCCTTACATTTTTTTATGTAATTTCTTTTTTGTTTTTATGTGTTTTCGGACTTCACAGATACTATCTTGTTTTACTTTATAAAAAATTAAAATCAAAAAAAACTACTCCTAAAACCTTTTTTATACAATTACCAAAAGTAACAGTACAACTACCTATATACAATGAAATGTATGTTGTGGAAAGGTTAATTAAATCTGTATGTGAAATTGATTACCCTAAAAATTTACTTGAAATACAAGTTCTTGATGATTCAACTGACAAAACATCTGAAATTACATGCAGTTATGTGGAAAGATATAAGAAATTAGGATTTGATATCCGCTATGTCCACAGAAAAAACAGACTAGGATTCAAAGCAGGTGCATTAAATCATGGATTAAAATTATCCAGTGGGGAATTTCTTGCAATTTTTGATGCGGATTTTATTCCTCCCAAGGATTTTCTTAAAAGAACCATTCATTATTTTAGTGATCCCTCAATTGGAGTTGTTCAAACCAGGTGGGGGCATGTGAACCAGAATTATTCATTATTAACTAAAGCCCAATCAATTCTTCTTGACGGTCATTTTATTATCGAGCAAACAACAAGATATTTAAAGGGGTTGTTTTTTAATTTTAACGGAACCGCCGGAATCATACGAAAAGATTGTATTAAGTCATCAGGTGGATGGCAGCATGATACTTTAACAGAAGATCTTGATTTAAGTTACAGGGCCCAAGTCAATGGTTGGAGGCTTGTTTATTTAAAAGATTTAATATCAAATGCCGAATTACCTGTGGATATGAATGCATTTAAATCCCAACAATTCAGGTGGGCCAAAGGTGGGACACAAACTGCAAAGAAGTTGCTTTGGACAATTTTTTCCAATAAAAAAATACCACTTAGAACAAAACTGGAATCCGCATTCCATCTACTTGGAAATTTTAGTTATTTATTTCTTTTGATTTTAATTATTTTAATGGTTCCCATGGGCATGTTTTGGAGTTCATTAGGGTGGAAATATTTATTATTAATAAGTGTGTTTGCAATATCTGCGGGAACTTTCAGTATTGTTAGATTTTATATTTTAGCAATTAGTGAAGCCCATAAGGAAAATGCTTACAAGTTCTATAAATTTATTCCCCTGGCTATTGGCCTTGGTACTGGTATTGCCGTAAATAATTCAAAAGCAGTCTTGGAAGCTATGTATGGAAAAATCACCGAATTTAAAAGAACTCCGAAGTATGCGGTTGTAGACCATAAAGATAATTGGAAAACAATGTCATATGTGGCTTCAAAAGAAATAACTACTATAATTGAGTTTTGTTTAGGGATTGTTTTTACAGTTTTAACTGCTCTATCAATCTATAAAGGATATATTAGCTGGATACCTTTTCTCCTGTTAATTCAATTTGGCTTTATTTATACTTCGTTTTTATCTATATATCATAGCTCTCGAAAACATGATATTTAGTTTATAATAAAACTGTTTCCCTCCATTATTTCTAAAAGTTTTTAATCTCGATTTTTCTTTTCAAAAACGCCTTGACAAATTATTAAGTAAATATTAAGATGATATGACTGACTAGTCAGTCGCATGGTGAGGTTGCTAATTATATGAAACAATTAAAGGTCAGATCAAAGGACACATCTGCTCGTTTAAACGCCAGGTCCAAGAAATTTGAAAGACATAATGAAATTATAAGTGCAGCTACTGACCTTTTTTCTGATAAAAGTTATCACGATGTAACTATGGATGATATTGCAGAAGAAGTGGGTGTTGCCAAAGGGACAATCTATCTTTATTTTTCATCAAAGGAAAAACTGTACCTTGAAATATTAGAGAACAGTTTTGAAGCAATTGAATCATTACTGCAAGATGAAGTTGAAAAAAATGATTCAGCCCCTGAAAAACTAAAAAAAATACTTACCATAATTTTCAGCTTTTATAGAAAAAACAAAAATGTATTAAAAATATTGGGAAGAGATGAAACTCACCTGATTCGGGAGCATTATGAGTTAACGGAAAGGTGGAGATTAAACAGAATAAAATTATATGAAAAAATAATCCAGAAAGGTATTACTGAGGGAACATTTATTGATCAGAATCCAAAATTGAGGGCTTTGATGTTGTATGGAGCAGTTGGTGCGGTTATGACATTTTATGATTTTTCCAAGTCCCCGAAAATTGTATCTGACGAAGTTTTTTCTCAGTTATCCTCGGGATTATTAATAAATAATTTAAATTAAATTTTTTTAAATACTTTTAGGAGGTTTTGATGATGTCTAAGTCTTACCCTTTTAGTTCACGTACAAAACATTTTGTACAACCAAAACAATGGGCTAGCATGAGAGTAGCTAAAGAGCAGGAAAAAAAGACCGGGAAAAGAATTATCCACTTTGAAAAAGGTGATTATCAAGGACCAGATTTTGATACTCCAAAACATGTACTTGATGCAACGGAACAAGCGCTGAGAGAAGGTTATGTAAGATATGATCCGGGACCGGGTCTAGATGAGCTTAGGCAGGCTATAGCTGACAGGATGGCAAACAGAGGAAGGATAACAGATCCTGAGGAAGTATTGGTTACAGCAGGTGCAAAGCATGCATTAACCATGAACCTTTTAACATTTTTAGAAGATGGAGACGAGGTTATATTCCCTAATCCGGGATATCCACCTGATGAAGTTTGGGCAAAATATACAGGAGCAGTTATAAAACATACTCCGTTAACTAAACCAGACTGGCAGTTTGATGTTGAAAAACTGGAAGAATTAATTACACCAAAAACAAAACTTGTTATTATTAATACCCCCCAAAGACCAAATGGTGACTTAGTTAATAATCCTGAAGAAATTGCTGATATGTTAATGAGACATCCTCATGTAATGGTAATTTCAGATGAGATCTTTTCTGAAGTTACATTCGATAAACCTCATATGTCGATATCTGGTATAGATAAAATTAAGGACAGAGTTATTTGTATAGATACTTTTTCAAAAACCTGGGCTATGACCGGCTGGAGGATAGGCTGGACAGTTGCACCTAGGCCAGTGATAGAAAAATTGTCTATATTCCTTCAGGATTCTATTACAAACGTTGCAGCATTTATTCAAAAGGCGGCTTACGCAGCGTTAACAGGTGATCAGACATGGGTTGAAAACAAGTTGCAACTACTTAAGAGCAAAAGAGACAGGATGGTTGCAGGTTTAAATTCAATTGATGGTATTACCTGTGCTTCACCCGATGGTGCTTTTTACGCATTTGCGGATATTACCGGAACTGGTCTGACTTCACAGGAATTTACAGACAGATTGGTTGAAAGGGCAAATGTTGCTGTTGTTGCGGGAACAGCATTTGGAAGTCAGGGTGAAGGTTATGTTCGTATAACTTATGCCTGCTCCGATGAAGACATAGATGAAGGAATTGAAAGAATCAGAAACGCTGATCTTAGTTAATTATAATTTTGATAAATAATAAAAAAAAACGGAGAATTAATCTCCGTTTTTTTTTACATAAAATGTTATTCAAAGTTATAGTATTTTTAAATATTAAATTAAGGTGAGTTGGTAATTTAAATGGAAAGAATAAAGAAATTTATAAATTCAAAGAATAATATTCTATTCATTTCATTAGTAGTTCTATTTACTTCAATATTGATAGCATGTTACAAGGCTCCTGTTACGGGCAGGAATCAACTTATCCTGATATCTGAAGCACAGGAAAGGGAAATGGGACTTGTTGCTTTTCAGGAAATAATTAAAAAAGAAAAACTTACAAAAAATAAAAAGTACCAGGATTATGTTGAGAGAGTTGGTAAAAGAATTGCAAAAGTTTCTCACACGCCAAATCTAGATTGGGAATATAAGGTTATTGAAAACGATAAGACCATTAATGCTTTTGCCCTTCCGGGTGGAAAAGTGGGAGTTTATACGGGGATTCTAAAAGTGGCTGAGACAGAAGCCGGCCTTGCAACTGTTATGGCTCATGAAGTTGCTCACGCCACTGCGAGGCATGGCGGGGAAAGAGTCAGTGCTGGAATTTTAGCCCAGATTGGTGCCGTGGGTATAGCTGTTGCTATGAGAAAAAAAGACCCCAAAGTTGTTAACAGTGTTTTGCAGGCTTATGGTATAGGTACGGCCGTTGGTGTTATTCTTCCTTTTGGAAGGAGTCAGGAATCCGAGGCTGACAGAATTGGTTTAATTTATATGGCCAAAGCTGGATATAATCCTAAGGAAGCCATTAAATTTTGGCAGAGAATGGAAAAAAAATCCAAGGGCAAAGCGGCTCCTCCGGAGTTTCTTTCAACCCATCCAAATTATGGAACAAGGATTAAAAATTTAAATAAGTGGATGCCCGAAGCTATGGAATATTATAAAAAAGCCCCAAAGGCACCAAATGACAGAATTCTATAAATTGTTAAAATATAATCTTTAAGAACTGTCTAAATTTAGCTATTTAAAAAATAATTACTTAAACCATTCCTAAATTATGTTTACTGCTTATTAATGCTTTCTTAACAATTCCTTAACAATTTATATGTTTCATTACTTATCTAAAATCATTTAAAAAGGGAGGATTAATAAATGTATAACTTACGTTTATTATTCGTTTTATTTAGTATTGTTGTTTTATTACCATTAAGCAGTTCATTTGCAGTCCCTGTTTCGGTAGATTCCAGTATACCAAAATACAAAAAAATTAAAGGTGTAAGCGGGAATATAAATAGTATTGGTTCTGATACTATGAATAATTTAATGGCTCTATGGTGCGAAGGTTTTGCAAAGTATTATCCAAACGTAAGGTGTCAGATTGAAGGTAAGGGTTCAAGTACCGCTCCTCCGGCTTTGATAGAAGGAGCTTCAGCATTTGGTCCAATGTCACGTAAAATNNCGTAAAATGAAATCAAAAGAAGTAGATGCTTTTGAAAATGCATTTGGTTACAAACCTTTAGCTGTTCCTACTTCTATAGACACACTCGCTGTGTATGTTAATAAAGACAACCCTATTAATTGTCTTTCTATAAAACAGGTTGACGCTATCTTTTCTAAAAACAGAGCATGTGGTGGTTCTTCTAATATAGAAAATTGGGGAGGCGCTGGGTTAGCAGGAAACTGGTCATCAAAACCAATAAGTATCTATGGAAGAAATTCAGCATCCGGCACATATGGATACTTCAAAAAGAAAGCACTTTGTAAAGGTGATTACAAAGATACTGTAAAAGAACAACCAGGTTCTGCTTCAGTAGTACAAGGTATTACAGAAGATCTTAACGGGATCGGGTATAGCGGAATAGGGTATTTAACCTCAGGTGTTAAAGCAATTTCATTAGCTAAAAATCCTGGGGATAGTTGTTATGCACCAAATCTTGAAAATGTTGTAAGCAAAAAATATCCTTTAGGCAGATATTTATATTTGTATGTAAATAAACAGCCTAATAAATCTTTGGATCCTTTACGTAAAGAATTTTTAAATTATATTTTAAGCCAGGAAGGTCAGGAGATTGTAATTAAAGATGGCTACTTGCCTTTAACAGCAAATGTTGTTTCAGAATTAAGACAGGCTATCTCTAATTAATATTATTTTTTGTCAAAATTGTTACAATTACTTTTACCCCGGGCTGGACACTGCGGGGTAAATTTTTTTCGGGTGTTTAAATGGCGACTGATACAGACGATCTATTAGAAATAGCCAAATCAAAAAAATCGCAAATTTCGAAAAGGAAACTATACGATAGAATAGCCCGATATGTAATAATGTTTGGTGGTATTGCTATAATTTTATCAATTATAACAATGCTATTTTTTATTGGTATTGAAACTGTTCCACTTTGGCAAAGTCCGCAAAGAGAATTAATTAACTCAGCTAACATTATCGAAAGTAATCCTGAAACCCAAGTGTTTTCCCCAATATTAGGGATTGGTGCTGAAGAGTACAGGGAAAAAGGATTTGTTATTGATACGAAAGGTAATGTTAAATTTTTGACATTCTCGGATTTGAAGTTTAATGAAATTAAAAATCTTGATGTACCTGGAGCTTTAGAATATACATATCTTTACAATTCAAAACATAACGTATCTTATGCTGTTTCAACTGATAACGGGTTCATAAAACCTTTTGAAACCAAATATAAAATTGAATTTGATAATAATGGAAAGAGAATAATAACCCCAAATATAATACATTCAGAAGCAATTAAGATTTCAGAAAGTAAAATTGATTTTTTTGCATTTAAAACTGATGAAGATTCCGGTAAAAAAGTTGCAGCAGTCTACACCGGTAATAAGGAATTACTACTTTTTTCTGAAGAAGAAACGGAGTCATTTACAGGTGAGATCGAAATAAAAAAAACTATTTTGGATCTAACAAATAAACATAATAATTCAACTATAACAGCAGTTCAGATTGACGATTCTCTTAATAATCTATATGTGGCAAATAGCAGAGGCGATATTTTTACATGGTCGATAAGTAATTTGTCTGATCCGACTTTAAAAAGTGTTGTAAATGCTACAGAGAGGAAAGACACAGGTATTACAACCCTTGGATTTTTACTGGGCAGCAGATCATTAATAGTGGGTGATGAAAAAGGAAATGTGAGTATCTGGTTTGAAACAAGAGATGAGAGTAATAAACGAGTACTTACAAAAATACACCAGTTGCCCCCTCTTGCAAAAGAAATAGTTCAATTTTCCAATTCTCCAAGAGACAGAGGTTTTATAGCTTCGGATGCTAAAGGAAATATTGGATTATATCATGCTACTTCCGAAACCAAGCAACTTGAAATCCTGGGGGAAGGAAACAGATATAGCGGTATAGCATTTACACCTAAAGCAAACGGTATAATTGCTTTAGATAATAACGGCGAAGTAAGAAATTATTTTGTTGACAACCCCCACCCTGAAACTAATTTTAAGACTCTTTTTGGAAAAGTTTGGTATGAAGGTTACGAAAAACCAACATATTCATGGCAATCTACTGGTGGTACGGATGAGTTTGAACCTAAACTAAGTTTAACTCCACTTGTATATGGTTCTCTGAAAGGAGCTATCTACGCATTGCTTATAGCTATTCCACTTGCCATAATGGGAGCAATTTGTGTTTCTCAGTTTATACACCCATCAACTAGGAATATTATTAAACCGGTTATAGAAATTATGGCCGCACTCCCTAGTGTTGTTCTTGGGTTTTTTGCTGGTCTTTGGCTAGCACCACTGCTCGAAAAGATTTTTACCGCAGTTCTGATAATGCCGATTTTAATAACATTATTTACTTTTTTAATGCTTTATTTCTGGAATAAACTGCCGCTTAATTTTACGGGAAGATTCAGAGTTGGTTCTGAACTTTTTCTCTTGGTTTTTGTCATAGTCATTTCGATAATTATTTCCCTTATGCTTAACAGTCCCGTTGAGAGTTTGATTTTCGGAGGGGACTTTAAAAACTGGTTTTATACGGTGCTTGGCCTGCAATATGATCAAAGAAACTCATTAATTGTTGGTTTTGCAATGGGTTTTGCAGTAATACCAATTATTTTTACAATTTCTGAGGATGCGCTTTCTAGTATTCCAAAGAATCTAACTTCGGGATCTTTGGCTCTGGGTGCAAACAGATGGCAAACCGCTATTAAAATTGTTTTACCTTCAGCAAGTGCCGGAATATTTTCTGCTATAATGATCGGATTTGGAAGAGCAGTAGGCGAGACAATGATTGTACTTATGGCAACAGGTAATACGCCTGTTATGGACTGGAGTTTTTTTAATGGGTTTAGAGCCCTTTCTGCAAACATTGCCGTAGAGTTACCCGAAGCTCCTCACGGCGGAACTTTATACAGAGTATTGTTCTTGTCTGCATTATTGTTATTCGGATTGACTTTTATATTGAATACATTAGCTGAAATCATAAGAAGCAGATTAAGAAAAAAATACGGGCAGTTAAACGCATAACGATCAGGGTAGAAAATGTTGAAAATGTTTAAAAATGGTGATGCATATATTTGGTTAACCGGCGTTTCATTAATGTTCAGCCTGTTAATGATAGCCGGTCTGTTATTTTTGATAGCAACTAAAGGGTTGGGATTTTTCTGGCCTGCCAGTATTGGGGAATATACATTAAATGATGGCTCAGTTTATTATGGACAATTCAAGGGTAGGGAAAAATCTATTGAAAGGCAAGAAATTGACAAAATAAAATACAGAACCAGGCTTAAAATTGGAAACAGGGATTTATATGGACTTGATTTTAAATGGATCAATAATAGCAGTATAAGCTCAATTAAATATCCGGAGAATATAATAGTTTTGGAAAGAAGGGAATGGGGAAATTTTCATGGAAGAATTAAAGAAATTACAAAAAACAATGAAATATTAAATTTATCTGAGCAAGAATCTTTTAAGGAATTAAAAGGCTTGATTAGAGATTCTAATAAAGTTCGTAAAAAAATAAAAAAAATTGAAAAGTCAGAAATTGGTAAAATTAACTATGGTATTGAAAAAAGCAGGCTGAAACTTAGGGGTCTTGAGCTGAAAGGCATCACTGACCCTTCAGAATATAAAAAATATGAAGACAAAATTGAAAAGCTTAATGCAAGCTATGAAATAATAGAAGCTGAGCTTAATGAACTTTATTCTATAATAAATGCTAATAGAGTGACAATGTTGTCACCCGATGGAAGTGAAAAAACATTAGCCATAGGCGGGATTGTCCGAGCTTATAATCCCAATGGAATGGGATTTTTTAGTAAAATCAGATTTTATATGTCAAAAATCTGGGAATTCGCATCGGATACTCCCAGAGAAGCTAACACTGAAGGTGGGATATTTCCGGCAATTTTTGGAACAATATTTATGGTTTTAATCATGAGTATTGTTGTTATGCCTTTTGGTGTTTTGGCGGCTCTTTATTTAAGGGAATACTCAAAACAGGGTTTTCTTGTAAGAATAATAAGAATTTGTGTAAATAACCTTGCCGGGGTTCCTTCAATTGTTTACGGAGTGTTTGGAGTAGGATTTTTTCTTTATGGTGTTGGAGGTTTAATTGACACCGTATTTTTCGCTGAAGCATTACCCAACCCAACCTTTGGCACTGGCGGAATACTATGGGCTTCGCTAACTTTAGCACTATTAACTGTGCCTGTTGTTATTGTTGCTACTGAAGAGGGATTAGCAGCAGTTCCAAAAAATATTAAAGATGGTTCTTTGGCTCTGGGAGCTACCAAATTTGAAACTATTTGGAAGGTGGTTCTTCCAAGTGCTCTCCCGGCAATTTTAACAGGCTTGATCCTAGCTATTGCAAGGGCAACCGGGGAAGTTGCTCCATTAATGATTACAGGTGTTGTAAAGCTCGCACCGGATTTACCGATAGACGGTCATTTTCCATTTGTTCATCTTGAAAGAAAATTTATGCACCTTGGTTTTCATATTTATGATGTAGGTTTTCAATCTCCAAATGTTGAAGCAGCCAAACCAATGGTATTTACAACCGCATTTTTATTGATTTTAATTGTTATAGTGCTGAATCTAACTGCTATAATAATAAGAAGTAAGTTAAAGAAAAAATATGCATCGTCTGCTGTATAAATAGATATGGGAGGATTAATCAATTGGCCACCGAGCAGTTAAGAAGTGAAGCAGAAATGAATGAAAATAATATAGTTGGAGATAAAATGGTCGAAGAAGCTAAAGAGAAACTGGATAGTTCAATAAAAGATGAGATTGAAATACCAAATCCTGTAGTTGAAGTTAGAAATCTTGATCTATATTATGGTGAAAAACAGGCTTTAAAATCTATAAGCTTGGATATACCCAAAAATATGGCTACAGCTTTTATTGGTCCTTCGGGTTGTGGAAAATCAACTTTATTAAGGTGTTTTAACAGATTAAATGATCTTGTCGATTCATGCAGGGTAGATGGGGAAATTAGCATAAACGGATCGGATATTCACTCTCCTTCAACAGATATAACCGATTTGAGAAAAAGAGTTGGAATGGTATTCCAAAAATCAAACCCATTTCCTAAATCTATTTACGAAAACGTTGCCTACGGTGCAAGAATAGCAGGTATTAAAAATAAAAATAAGTTAGATGAAATTGTTGAAAAAAGTCTTAAAGGCGCAGCACTTTGGGATGAAGTAAAAGACAGGCTTGAAGAAAGTGCATTAGGCATGTCAGGGGGCCAGCAGCAAAGACTTTGCATTGCAAGGGCAATAGCCGTTGAGCCTGAGGTATTGCTGATGGATGAGCCTTGTTCTGCTTTAGATCCCATCGCTACAGGGAAAATTGAAGATTTAATAACCGAACTTAAAAATGAATATACTATTGTAATTGTAACTCATAATATGCAACAGGCATCAAGAGTTTCTGACTATACAGCATTTATGTATCTTGGAGAAATAATAGAATATAACACTACTGAGAAAATCTTTTTGGTTCCTACAAAAAAACAAACAGAAGATTATGTCTCAGGTAAATTTGGATAGTTTAATAGGGGTGGTTTATATTGAAAAAAACCATATTATTTCTATGTACTCATAATTCAGCAAGATCACAAATTGCCGAAGGATTAATAAACAAGTTTTTTTCAGAAAACTACACAGCCTACAGTGCAGGAACCGAACCTGGGAAGGTAAATCCATTTGCCATTGAGGCCATGAAGGAAATCGGCGCTGATATATCTTCTCATAACTCTAAATCAGTCGATGAATTTAATGGTGTTAACTTTAACTACGTTGTAACTGTTTGCGATGGTGCAAAGGAGAGCTGCCCGACATTTCCAAATGCGGATGAATTAATTCATAAGAGTTTTAAAGACCCTTCAGCTTACAAGGGAACGGATGATGATAAATTAAAATGTTTTAGAAATACAACAAAAGAGATAAAAACCTGGCTAACAAGCTATTTCAGTTAAAATATAAAAAGGAATAAATTTATGATTAAATTTGAAGAAGAACTATCAGAATTAAATAAAAAAATTCTTGAAATGGCTTCAAACGTTGAAGATGCGATTGCAAAAAGTATAAAAGCTCTTAAAGAAAGAAATATGATCTTGGCCCAGGAAGTTGTGAATAGCGATGAAGATATAAACAATATGGAAATTGAGATAGATAATCTTTGTATAAAGATTTTAGCACTTTATCAACCAGGAGCACAAGATATGAGAACTGTAACTATGATCATGAAAATAAATAATGACCTTGAAAGAATAGGTGATCATGCAGTTAGCATTTCAAGAAAAGCCATCTATCTATCGGAAGTTCCTCCAATAAAACCTTTGATAGATATACCCAAGATGGCAGATAAAGCTATTGAAATGTTAAGTAATAGCCTTGATGCATTTATAAACAAGAATGCAGAGTTGGCGGTGCAGGTTTGCAAGATGGATGATGAAGTAGATTCAATTGAACCGCAAGTCGTAAGGGAGCTGATTACATATATAATGGCCGATCCAACCTTAATAGACCGCGCTCTCAGACTTGTTTACGTAACAAGACATCTTGAAAGAGTGGCTGATTTGGCAACAAATATTGCAGAATATGCATATTATATAGCCACTGGTGAAGTGTTAAAACACCACCATACATCCGAAGTCAACTGATTTCGTACTCATATTTTTTCAGCATTTTTTTAGTTATTTGTATAAAAGAATTATCAGGTATAGGGAAGTTGAATTATAAATTTAGTTCCAACATTCTCTTCACTTTCTAATTTAATTGTTCCCCCGTGTTGAAGAACAATATGCTTAACAATGCTTAATCCTAAACCTGTTCCTCCGATTTCCCGGGATCTATCTTTATCAACTCTGTAAAATCTCTCAAAAATTCTATCATGGTGTTCCTTGGGTATTCCAATACCTGTATCAGAAATCTCAAGGATTAAATTATCATTCTGTTTGTTTGCTTTTACCGTGATAAAACCGTTTTCAGGAGTATATTTCACTGCATTGTCTATAAGGTTAGTTAACATCTGTTCTATTAAAAATTTATCTCCTTTAATGTCCGGAATGTTTGTCTGAATATCCAGTTTTTCATTGATATTTTTTTCCGAAATTTTGGAATTCAGAGCTAAAATCGAGTGTAATATCGCTTCTTTTATATTTATTTCCTCATAGTCACTTTTTATATCTTTTCCATATTGAGGTTGCTTCTCTTCCAATTCTGATAGAATCAACAGATCTGAAACTATGTTAATTAATCTATCGGTATTTCTATAAATTGTTTTTAGAAAATTGTCCATTTCCGTTTTATTTTCATAGGCTTCATCTATTAAAGTTTCTAAGTAACCCTTCATGGAAGTCAGTGGAGTTCTTAGTTCATGTGAAACATTAGCAATTAAATCTGCTTTTATCTTCTCGAGCTTTTTAAACTCTGTAATGTCAAAAATTACCACTATTATTACTTTTGAGGGTTTTTCAATTAATTCAACATTTATTGAGTAAAATTTTTCTTCCGGGTAAACAGTTGAGATTTCTTCTTTTATTGATTTATCTGATTTTTGAGAACTTTCTATTATGTCTAATAATTCAATGTTTCTGATTATTTCCCAATACGCTTGATTTTCTTTAATTTTATCTATTTGAAGCATTTGTTTTGCTGAATTATTAATCAGCAAAGTATTTCCCTTCTCGGAAATAATAATTACTCCTTCATTCATAGCTTCCAGAATAGTTTTAAATTGATTTCTTTCGTTTTCTATATAAGTGAAATTTGATGAAAGTTTTTCAGAAAATTCTTTAAGGTATAAATATAGCTTGGGATTTAATTCGGAAATTGATGTATCAAGTTTTTGGGTGTCGAGTTCTTTATTAGAAATCCTTTTTAAAAAGTTAACAATTTTATTAAAATTATTACTAAGGGTTTTCTCTATAACATTACAAATTAAAAAAGAGAATAGTAAAAGTGTAACCGTAGAGATAAAAAATCTGGTTTTATCATTATTAATAGAGATAAAAGAGTTTAAAGTTAATATTAAAGTAGATAGTACAACTATAAATAAGAAATGATTTTTAAATAATCTCAATGTTTATGTTTCTTCCAGTTTATAACCAATACTTCTAACAGTTTTAATCATTTTTCCAGCATCACCTAATTTTTCCCTCAGATTCTTAATATGAACATCAATTGTCCTGTCATAAATAAGTTTGTCGTCACCCCAAAGCCTTTTCTTTTTTAATAGTTGATCTCGTGTAAATACCCTGCCCTTTGATTCGGCCATCACTTCGAGAATTTTAAATTCAGTGGTTGTTAAATCCAGTTTTTTTGAGTTTACAAATACTTCGTAACTTAAACTGTTTATTTTAATTGGCCCTATTTCTATTATTCCTTCGTCATTTTCAATTCTATTATACCTTCTAATTACGCTTTTTACTCTTGCAACTAATTCACGAGGACTGAATGGCTTTACAATATAGTCATCTGCTCCAAGTTCCAAACCTACAACAATATCAGCCTCGGTACCTTTTGCAGTAAGCATTATTATGGGCATGTTGGCAGTTGTGGTTTTGTTTTTTAATACACGACAAAGTTCAAGTCCGTCCATTCCAGGCAACATAATATCAAGAAGTGTTAAATCCGGTATGACAGAATCTAAATAGAGCAGATAGTCTTTACCGCTTAGAAAGGATTTTACTTTAAAACCTTCTCTTTTAAGGTGGTGGCTTACAAGCTCTCCAATATCCTTTTCATCATCTACAACTGCAATTAATTGATCCATAATTCCTCTCTATATTAATGAAAATTTAAGATTACATTAATATTATTAAATTAAATCAGATCATTCAATCCAAGTACCCAATCTTAACATTTCCTTAACATTTTTTTCACTAAATATTAATTAAAGACAATTACCATCATTGCATAAATTTTTTAGGAGGAATAAAATGTTAAACAGGAGGATAAACATGACTAGAGTAGTTTGTTTTATATTTGCTCTCGTGTTGGCAATCCCATTTCTGCAAACTAATGTATATGCTGAAGATGTAGATGCCGAATTGCAAGAATTAAAAGCTCAGGTTAGAGCACTTCAAAAAAGAATTGATGCGATGAGCTCCGGCAGTTCTAAATCAGGTCCTGTTAGTATGAGTCTGAAAAAGGGTACCGGACTAACTTTTAAATCTTCGGATGGCAATTATAAGTTGAGAATGAGATTACGCGGACAGCTTCTGGCTCAATACAGAGACTTGGAAGATGATGAAAGATTATCTTTTAGAATCAGAAGACTAAGATGGACATGGGATGGTAATGCTTTTACAAAATGGATGAAATATAAAGTTCAGATGGATTTAAGCGATGGTGATGCAGAGTTAAAAGATATGATACTTGATTTTGCATACAATAACTCTTTGGTTCCAAGAGTTGGACAATATAAAATCCCATTTAACAGAGAGGTTCAAAATTCATCTAGTGCACTACAGTTAGTTGGAAGATCAATTGTTAATGATGCATTTGAGTATGATCGTGATATAGGTATCGGAATACACGGAAGTGATAAAAAATTCTGGAAATACGAACTTATGCTTGCTAATGGTGAAGAACCTAATACAAGAGAAAGAGAAGATAAAGGTCTTTTATGGGCAGGTAG
>JABAOE010000421.1_pt1 | contig 68355 bp, 75 predicted proteins | sample 7062141 | NCBI WGS metagenome assembly JABAOE01 (sample SAMN14538627, study PRJNA623070) | marine sediment metagenome | biome: marine biome [ENVO:00000428]; feature: marine pelagic biome [ENVO:01000023]; material: deep marine sediment [ENVO:00002113] | place: India: Gulf of Khambhat ... | reverse complement strand
TTAATCGTCGTCGCTATACCACCAAAGGTCAAGTGCTCCAGTGCCATTGTTGTTGTTTATTCCGATCCAGCCTACAAATACATCATCGGTATCATCATCCCGTTCTGTACCATCAAAATCCAGGTTTGCACCATTTTCAAAACTTACAAAACCACCCTGTGGATCAGCAAGTTGTGCTCCGGGGCAGAGAAGATTATCCTCCCTGCTTGGCCTGTAATCCTCGTTAATACCATAATTCATCACATTACCGCATGCAAAGTTTTTATGATCACATGATAGAGGCTCTTCGTCCATGTCAAAAGTAAAAATATCAAAAGTAAATCCTTCTTCTATATTTGTTACTGTTGGCTCGTCGTCACCTTCATAGGCATAACCAATAACATCGGCATACATCGCCCCGGCAATTGTGTTAAAGTTGGCTGTTAATTTATAATCACTCGTATCAAAACTATCTTCATGATGTCCGGCCATGTTTGCCCTGTATTCGTAATCATTATTATCGATTATTCTGACATTACCCAATATAGCATCATTGCCTTGACCATCACTACCATCATGAGTAGAAATAACTACATAGCCGTAAGAATCTTCCAACAAACTTGCAGGAACTGCCGATCCGTCATTTTTTATTAAATTGTCTAGATCGTAAATAACGGTGTCGTTAGGTGTTAAAGTGTCTTCAAAATTAAGTTCGGTACAATTCCTGTCGTGCTGAAATATCTGAACGTGAATCATTTCGCCTTGCGGGCTAGAATTATTTGCGTCAACCGAAACCTGTATATAGGTTTTTCTGTTTCTAAGGTCATAAGGTGCGGAAAGCTGATAGCTTGCAATTTCATCTGTGTCTATCATGACATTATCACCACCACCAAAAACATTGACAGGCAATGTGATAATTAAAGCTAGAAAAATATATTTTATAAACTTCATGTTCCATCCTCCTGATTTTTTTATTTTTTTATAAAATAAATTGTTAACAACGTAACATAGTTACAATTCAAAATCAATGTTAAATCTTAACTAAAAAACAATTATAATGGATAATTTTCCATTATATTCGTAGGGAAATGTGAGATTGCCGATTAGTATGGCAATATCTCCTTTAATTTTGTAATCAATATTTTTTAGGATTGAAATATCAAGCTTTTTTAAAAATGAAAGAAGATTGCCTGATAGCTTCAGTTCAATTGTGCTGTTATCATTTGCCTTTATATCAAATTTATTATTGAAATAGCCATCTATAAATTCAGAATCGTTGATAAAAAATTTATAGCTAAAACCCCTGATCGGTAATGCATACGGGTTTGGGTTATCAATTCTTAGTTTTAGATTAATATCCTGTTCTTCTAAAGATAATTTTGAAACAGATATGTGAGTAACCGAAAGGTCAGGAGATTTTATTAAGCTTTTTCCTATTCCCGAGCAGGAGGTAAAAGCAAAGAGGAATAAAAAAATTATGGATAATTTTTTGTACATGATTTTATTATAAAATTAGTTTTTTAATATCAGAAGTTTTCTTTTATTTAGTCTTGACGCAATAACTGGTTTTATCGATAAAGTCTGATAGAATCTGAAACAATTATTTCAGATAATTCTTTTATGTTCAAATATGGATTCCCGCTAAAATCATGCGGGAATGACAGTTTTTTTTAAGCGGGATGTAAGCTATTTGTTAGATTAATCTTAGTATATTATTTTTGAATTTGTCATCCCGCACTTGATGCGGGATCCAGAGAATAAAAAGCAAAAAGAGATTTTTGAATCAAAGAGTTTATTTTCTTTATCTTGATATAAAGAAGCAGTTTTTAATAATAAAAACTGGCGCTAGCTGAAACTCCTATTTCTATTGATTCAAATAAGTTTTGATATTGAACTTTTATGGAATAGTTTTGATACATGAAATATTTAGCAATGCTGAAAAGTAATACTTCAAAAATCAAGACTGTAAAATAATTTTGCTAAAAATTAAAAACTACAACTAAAATCTTTTAATTCCTGCCCACATCCCTAAAATATTTCTTAACGTTTCCGTTTTTAATTTTCTTAACGCAAATTCTTTAAAGGTCGTTTATAAAAAAAATTAAGAAATAATGATTAGAATGGCGGTTTAAAAGATATGTTTCAAATTTTATTTGCTAAACATTATGTTTCAACTGACTTTTCTTTTTTCTTCTTGCTTTTTGTTTTCTGATTTTTTCTATTTTTAGCTGTTTTGGGGATTTTTTGCCTGATTCCAAGCTTTCGATTCTTTCAACAAGTTCTCTTCTTGCCAGAAATCTGTTTATTAACTGGGAACGGTCTTTTTGCAATTTCACTACTATTCCAGTGGGCAGATGTTTTAGCTGAACACACGAAGCGACTTTATTGGTATTTTGCCCGCCGGGACCTCCTGATCTGATGAAACTCTCCTTGATATCTTCTTCAAGTATTTTTAATTCACGCATTTTGCGCATAAGAGATTCTTCTTTTTCTTTGGCAACCCCGAATTTTCTCATAAAAAGGTTTCAGGATAAGTAGTTTTAATCAATTATAAGTTTTAGCAGGTCTCTTCTTGATACCATGCCAACGGGTTTTCCGTCCTTTACAACCGGAAATCTATGATAGTTATGCTCAATTATTTTATTTATTAATTCTTCTATTGTATCGTCAGGTTTTACATAAATTACTCTTTCTGACATTATTTCCTTGACTTTAACTTTCTTAGCCTCGTCATACATTTTGTCAATCTCGTCTTTATTCACCCATTTGCCGAACAACTGGGGAGCTTCATTCCTTGAAAAAGGAATACTTTCCTTTTTTGCGGTAAAATCTGTTTCCGAGAGAAAACCCACTATATCACCTTCATCATTGACAACTGGAAGTCCCCCGATTCTGTTCTTCATCATTGTTGTTGCCACTTCTTGAAGAGTTTGGTTCTCATTTGCCACGATTACAGGACTTGCCATAATATTTTCTACTTTCATCTGGTTCTCCGTTAAATAAAATTAGGAAAATAATAAATAGTTAGACTGTTTTTACAAGTTAATATTGATCTTCAACTTCATTATATTCTTTGACGTTTCTTTTTCTTTGTTCTTTCAATCCTTTTACGTCTTTCATAACTTTTCCAATATCTTTAAGGGACAGACTTTGATCACCCTGTCTTTGTACATGTTGCCTGAAATTGTTAATTGCTTTATAGGAAAAAAATAAAAGTATAAGAATTATTATGATTAAGATAATTTTTTTAAGCACTGATATGATTATATAAGTGATGATTTATATAATCAAATAATATATCTTGAAAGGGTTGGCTATCATTATATAATTAATTACTATGGATCCCGATGAAATTAAAAGTTTGATAGAAAAAGGTTTTTCAACTTCATTTGTTAAGGTAGATGGTGACGGTTCGCACTTTGAAGCCATTATAGTTTCCGATGAGTTTCAGGGGAAGATGCCAATTGAAAGACATAAACTTGTTTATGCAGCACTCGGGGATGCGATGAAAGAAAGAATACATGCTATTTCAATGAAAACCTATACTAATGAACAGTGGGATAATTTAAACAGTTAAGGAGTTATACATGTCTGATGATATTCAAGAAAAACTACAGTCACAAATAGATAACAACAAGGTAATTCTTTATATGAAAGGCTCTAAAGAAAGTCCTATGTGCGGGTTTTCTGCACAAGTTGTAAATATATTAAATTCCTATGAGGTTCCATATGAGACTGTTGATGTTTTATTGGATCCGGAAGTTAGACAGGGAATAAAAGACTTTTCGGACTGGCCTACAATACCTCAATTGTATGTTAACGGACAATTTATTGGCGGATGTGATATTTGCACGGAAATGCATTTTAACGGGGAATTGCAACCTTTAGTTAAAGACGCAACAAGTAGTTAAGTGGTGAGCCCCGCTCAAAAGGTTAGTTTTGAGCGAGGTTATTAATTGTACTCATAATAATAGTCGGACAGCTTTTCTTTTAGAAAATTTCTTGCCCTCAATATCCTGGATTTTACCGCAGGAAGCGAAAGTCCAGTAATTTCAGAAACTTCCTGATTTGAAAGCCCCTCAATATCTCTTAAATGAAAAATCTTTCTGTACTTTGCCGGCAGTTCATTTATAGCTTTATCCATTAGCTCGATCGCTTCTTTTCTTAAAGCATTCTTATCGGGTATCTCACTTGCGTCTTTTAAGTGAATATCCGCAAGGTTTCCGGATTCATCAAACCTGGACAGATCCTCAAGATGAAGTTCTTTACCATTAATCCTGTTAGCTGATCGTAGGTACATATAACTAGCGTTTGATGTTACCCTGAATAACCATGTTGTAAATTTGGATTCATTTCTGAATTTGTGTAGTTTTTCAAAAAGAATAACAAACACATTCTGAAGTATATCTTCAGATGCTTCATGGTCACCTGTGATCCTGTATGCAGTTCTGTATATTCTTTCTCCATGCCTGTTTACAAGTTCGTTAAATGCATGTTCATCTTCGTTTTCCACGAAGAATCTAATTAAATGATTGTCATTCAGACATTTATACTGACTAAAATTAATTTCGACATTATTTAAGCTATTGTTCACAGATACAATATTATTTAATTCTTCGCAATTTAATGACTTAGTATTCATGGTCTTGATCTCCCTCTTTATTTGACTAGTCATCTACATATTTTAAAAATTTTTTAACTCTCATCAAATACTAAAATATTATTTAATACACAACCTATATTTTTAACCATTGATACATCGTTAAATGTTTTTCCCATCAAAGATATCCCTTCCATATAAGCTATTATTGATTGAGCGGTTGATTCTGTATTTACATTATTTGGTATCTCATTTTTTTCTTTTGCAATATTAAGCATGTCTTCAAAATAATTAATCCATTCTTTAAATATATCACTAATCTTTAATCTTATATCTTCATCCTGAGTACTCATTTCCAATGCTAAATTTCCAAAAGGGCAACCAACAATACATCCCATACATTCTTTTGATGCAAGCTGCATTTGATATGATTTATCAAGCAACAAATTTATTTTTTCACTATAAGATATGTTTAATTTATTTATGGGAATTAATACCTCATTTTGATAATAATCCCATATAACATTTAAACAAGTTATTGTAAGTTCTTTTTTCGAGTCAAAAAAATGATAAAAGCTACCTTTTTTGACTCCGGCTTCATTGCATAATTCCTGAACCCCAACTGATGAATAACTGCGGTTGTTTATAAGATTTATGGCACTATCTATTAATTTTTCTTTTGAGGTACTTGTTCTACCCATATTTATCTCTATAGTTGACTAGTTGGTAAAATATTATCAATTCATTATACTTATGTCAAGATATTTTTTTTATTTTTATTAATTAAACTTTATAATTGTTTAATTATTTTAAAATGGAGGAACATTGCTTGGTAGATAATTTAAGGTATTTAATTATTATCCTGTCTTTTTATCTGATCTTATTGCCAGGATCGTTTGCTCAAGATCAGTACGTTTCTGAAAAACTATCTGAAAATATTTACAAAATTACAAGTGGAAATAGTAATTCCGTTTTGTTTGTTGGAAATAATTCTTCAGTTCTTATAAATAGTGAACATTTTTTTTATTCCGAAGATATTAAGGATTTTATTAACCAAATAACGGATAAACCAGTAAAATTCATAATCAGTTCTCATTATCATGGACATATTGAAAATGAGTTGTTTAGTGTCGGAGATGAAGAAACTACCTTAATCATTCATGAAAACTCATTAAACAGATTATTAAAATCTGAACAAGAAGGTAATACAAAATTATACAGAACTATTTCTTTTAAAGACAGATTAGATTTTAAGATTGATGATGAAGAAATTAATATCATACATTTTCCAAAAGCCCATACTGACGGAGATTTAGCGGTTTATTTTAAAAATTCAAATGTACTATTTACCGGAAATTTGTTTTATTCTAATAGTTATCCTTTTATCGATGTCTTGTCAGGTGGAACTGTGAGGGGGTATATTGATGCATCTAACGGTTTATTAAAGATCAGTAATAAAAAGACAATACTTGTTCCCGGAAATGGAAAAGCCAGCAATGAGAAAGTGCTGGGGAATTTTAAAAAAATGGTAATAAACAGTAAAAACAGAGTACAGCTTCAGATACATGCCGAAAAACAACTGAAAATAATTCTAAACGAAAGGCCTCTTGCAGATTTTGATGCTGACAGATGGGGGAGGGGCTTAATAAAATCTCATGAGTTCGTTAAAAATTTGTACAGAGCTTTGAGTGTGAATAATTAAAGAATTAAAAGTTTAATATGTTTAAGTAGTTTTCATTATAAAATAATCCCGCAATACAAGATGTTATAAGACATGCTAATGTTGAAGTGAAAAGAGCCTTTATCCCCAAATTGGCAATATCACTTTTTCTGTTTGGTACTAATGCTATTGTGCCGCCAACAAATATAGCCATTGAAGCAACATGAGCAAATCCGCAAAGAGCATAAACGGCTATGACAACAGACCTTTGATTCTGGATTGTTCCATCTTTTAATAAGTCTGCAAGGTCCTGATATGAAACTACTTCGGTTAGTACTATCCTCTCTCCAATAATTTTAGAAATTTCCAAAGTGTCATTAAGTGGAATACCGAGAATAAATGTAATTGGAAAGAAGATATATCCCAGAAGTGATTTTAGGGTCCAGTCAAAATTAATATCTAGCAAACCGTTTATATTTGTTCCAACAAACCCTAATATCAGGTTGACTAGTTCGACTAATCCCAAAAATGCAATTAATAGGGTTGCAATCCCTACTACCATTTTTGCACCGTTGGTTGCACCATTAATAATTGATTCAACTAAATTGGATTCTTTCACGTAATGCATTTTTGTAGTTGCGGAGCCNNGTTTTTACCTCGGGAATTAAAATTTTTGATATAACAATGGCCGCGGGTGCTGATAATATGGATGCAGAAATTAAATGTGCAGCTATATTCGGGAATAAATCATTAAGTGTAAAAACATAAAGACCGAGCACGCTTGAAGAAACGGTTGCCATTCCGGCAGTCAATACCATAAGGAATTCCGACCTAGACATTTTCTCAAGATATGGCTTTATCGTAAAAACCGATTCAATACCTACAAAAATGTTGCTTGATACGCATAGGGCTTCTGCCCCAGATATATAAAGAAATTTTGAAAATACTCTCGATAAAAAATTTATTAATCTTGGAAATATATTGAAATAATATAAGATGGAAGTTAAGGCTGAGAAAAAGATAATAGTAGGAAAAACCTGAAAAGCCAATATGAATCCTATTGATAATTCACCCTTATCACCCATGTTTCCCGGAGATAACGCCAGAGGGCCGAAAAGAAATTCAGCTCCTGCTGTGGATGAATTTAAAATTCCTAAAAAAATATTGTTTAGAGCGTAAAAAATTTTAGTTCCTACAGGGAAAAGAAAGATAAAAGCAGCGAATAAAAGTTGCAACGATAAACCGCCCACAACAGTTCGATAATTAATTTTTTTTCTGTTTTCAGAAAAAATCCAGGCTAAAAACAAAAGTATAAAAATTCCGGAAAGGCTAACCAGGTTGTAAATCATTGTTAAATGATTTTAGGTGTAAATATTAATAATGCAAGATTTGGGAATTTTTAAATTAAATGGGTTTAGAGTTGAAAACGATATTGAATCATTTATCTTTTAATCCCCATGATTGACCAAGAGCTAGTTGACATATTGGTATGTCCTGACACAAAAAAGCCTTTAAGAATTGCGGATCAATACGTAGTGGATCAAATAAATAATCTTATAGAGTTAAAGATTATCAAAAACAAATTAAATCAGGTCGTGGAAGATAAATTGCAAGGTGGTCTCATAGTAGTAGATGGCGAATATATTTATCCAATAAGAGAGGACATACCTATACTTCTTCCCGACGAATCTATTTCTCTTGATCAAATAAAAGATAAATAAATAGAAAAAATTTATTTATAAATTGTTATTTGTCTGAAATAGACCTGTCGATTGAGAATCTCCCAGCGCCAATTATCATTACCACTAGTCCCAGTCCGATAGCCAGAATATGAAATTCAAAACCCTCTCCTTGCTTGATTACCGAACCAGTTCATAAAAAATCCGTTTGGAAGGTGAACCATGAAAATAGCACCCAGCATGATGACGGTTATGGCTGCAGCAGAAAATCTAGCTAAAAATCCTAAAATCAGTGAAATTGCCCCAAATGATTCTCCCACTATAATTAAAATTGCTAATATGGAAGGCATCCCGGTGCTTGTGAAAAATTCAACGGTTTTTGTAAAACCACCTCCACCAAACATTCCAAGCAGCTTTTGCAGACCGTGAGGAAGTATAACAATTCCAAGAACTATCCGGGCTATAAATCCGGCCAGATTATCATCAGTGTTATATAATATTTTAAACATAGTGTTCCTCCTTTTCTGGATTTAGATAATAAAAAATAATATTAAGATTCAAGAATTTATTTCTTTATCATCTATAAGAATTTTATTCTGGTTAAGAGCAAATAAAGTTAAAATACTGCAAATAAAAGCTAAACAGGAGCATATATACATAATTATCCTAAAACTTTTTAAAAACGACAATCTGACTGCTGTTTCTAATTTGGATTTTAACTCAGGTGTAACCCAGTTGGGTATTGTCATCGCTCCCATGTTAATTTTTTCATTATCGAGAACTTCTTTTAGAGTTTTTTCAATATTAAATTCCGAGATTGACATAAAGAATTCATAATTGAAGTAGTTTATTGCCACAACTCCCATCATTGCAATTGCAAACAGCCCTGCTACTCTTCCAATTGAGTTGTTAATTCCTGAAATTAAACCAGAGTTCGATCTGCCTGCTGATCCAAAAACAGCACTGACTAATGGGGAGATGGTAAGCCCCACGCCCGCTCCCATAAGTGTGATAGGGAGCAGAAAATCATTTATGTATTTGGCATCAAGATCAGCAAGAGTGTAAAGATAGTATGAAAGACCTATTATCAGATTCCCCAGAATTAATGGTAATTTTATTCCTAATCTGTTCACAAGAAAACCACTAATAGGAGCAAAAATAATAAGGGCTACATAGGTTGGTATAAACCCTACTGCAAATTGGTCAACTCTATATCCAAATACCTGTATAAATGTCAAAGGAAGGAAGAATATAGCAGCATTCCAGGCTGCCCAGAATATAAAAGTTATAATATTTGATATAGTAAAATCCAAAGATTTAAATATTCCAAGAGGTAAAATAGGATTTTCGATTTTATTCTCATAATAAATAAAACCACTAACCATGATTATTCCTAAAAGAATTGAACTAATTACAATCGGATTTGTAAAGCTTAAGTTTGATGATTCGATTAAACCATAGATGATTAATCCTAAACCTAATGATATCAGGAATGAACCGACGATATCCAGTTTATTCTTGTTTAAAGTTTCTTTAAATTGAACTTTGGTAAGCAATACAGGCAGAACTATTAAAGCTATTGGGATATTCATAAAAAATACCAGTCTCCAGGAATAGTATTCAGCAAGCCAAGCTCCGATTAGAGGGCCTAGTGCGGTTGTTAATGCGGTTAATCCAGCCCATATTCCTATTGCTTTGCCCTTTATCTTCTCATCAAATGAAATGTTTATTATGGATAAACTGCCTGGAACAAGAAGTGCTCCCCCAATTCCCTGCATCATCCTTGCATATATAAGCTGTTGAATGTTTTGTGATAAACCACTAAGAATAGATGCAATAGTGAAAACTACCACACCTATCGTAAATATTTTTTTGTTCCATACTTATCACCTAACGCCCCTCCGAAAAGGATAAGTGAGGATATGAACAGTGCATAACCTTCCATTATCCACTGCACCTGAGTTATTGTTGCGTTAAGATCTCTTTGGAATATCGGCAAGATCACGTTCATCGCGGTACTATCGATAAACGCCATGCTTGAACCAAGAATTGTTCCAAGTAAAACCCAAAACCCTGAAGACAGATTTTGAAATCGGGAGAATTCAGTAGTTTTTGTATTCATTAAAATGTGTTTTTAATTGCTGATTAAATATTTTGATATCAGAATATCAGTTGTGTATTTGTAAACAATTTTGGTTTACAAAGCAAATATCTCCCGAAGTTTAAATATCTTGATAACACAATATGAGGAACTAGTTTTATTTGGATATTAACTATTATGATATAAACCTCTTCTGTAACTCCTTAAGATAGAACCAAAGAATTTATTTTGTTTTTAGGATAAAATTTTTATATTATTTATATTAATAACAAGTTATGAAAACAGAGTTAAATTTTAGAGAAATAACTAACCTTGATAACTTTTCGGGGATTGTTCCGATTTTTCCTCTTTCCTCTGTTGTATTTTTTCCTAATACTCTTTTGCCACTCCATATTTTTGAACAAAGATACAAACAAATGTTATGTGATGCCCTGGTTTCAGAAAAGCTTATTGGTATGGTTTTATTAAAACCGGGATGGGAGAAAGATTATTTTGGAAATCCTGAAATATACGAAGTCGCCGGGATTGGCCGAATTATAACATCGGAAACATTTGATGATGGAAAGTCAAATATTGTCTTGTATGGATTAAAAAGAGTTGAGATTATAGAAACTATAGACCTTGAACCCTACAGAAAGGCCAGAATTAAAATTCTTGAAAACAAGAATGAATCAGTAGAGAGTATATTAAAGGAAAAGATTCTTTATATGATCTTGGCATGGAATGAAATTATTAAAGATCAAAAATATAAAATTAACATTAACAAAGATCTCTCTCTCGGAAGACTTACTGATGTGTTAGCATCAATATTAATTTCAAATGTTTTTGAAAAGCAAAAATTACTTGAAGAGCTTAATGTTAATAAACGAGCAAGAAAAATAATTTCATTTCTTGAAGATAGATTAAAGGTTTTGGAAATTACATCCAGAAAATCCAATGATATTTTAAGCAAAAGGAATTTGAATTAATTTTTATCCTAATTTCTTTATTATAGATAAATATAAAAATTTACCCTTGGCTCAGGAAATCCATTACAATCTCATCAACTTCTTTTTGACACTCTCTCCAAAATCCATGACCAACATTCCTGAATATTTTTTCTGTCGCATCTGGAATTAATTCAGCAAGTTTTTTTGATCTTCTCGGGGCAGTAATCAAATCCCTTTCACCATACATAACTAGAGTCTTTGCTTTTATCTTATGAAGTAAATCTTCGGTATTATGATTTTCACAAGCATAGCTTTGATTTAAATAACCAACTATCCCTTTCTGAGTGTCAGGAATTGATTCAAGTGTGTTTTTAATTTGAGTCAGGTTGTCTTCAAGATACTCTCTGTTGTAACCTAAGAATAAAGCAAAAAGCCAACCAGCCCGGGGACCAACTTTTGTGGTAATATCACGTCCAATTCTTAAAATCTCATTTCCAAGATCGTCTCTTGCCGCAGAACTACATCCCATAACAATTTTTTTTAATCTATCGGGATATTTGATTCCGATCCATTGTGAAATCATCCCACCCATTGATTTACCTACAATATGTGCTTTTTTTATTTCTAAACTATCCATCAGACCGATCGTGTCATTCGCCATCTGTTCAATGGTATATGGATAATCTGGCTTATCTGATCTGCCAATACCTCTGTTATCAAATACTATGACTTTGAATTTTTTTGAATATATAGGGATTTGCGTGGCCCAGCTTTGTATCTGGCTTCCCAGTCCGCCTATTAAAACTACTGGGTCACCTTCCCCATAGATTTTATAGTAAAGTTTTATTCCGTTTGTTTTTGCGTAGGGCATATTGTATTTAAATATTAAAAATGATTTATTGTAATAGCTTATAAAATAAATAGTCTAATATTATTAATTTTATTAAAATTACAATATTGCATGAGTTAAAATATTTTTTTTAAACTAGTCCAATGGAAATCTTAATTTCAATGAAAGGGGTTGATGACAGTAAATATTCTTTTAAAAACCCATACATGAATGAAGCGTTTTCCCAACGTAACGGATATTTTATAGCTGAAATAAGAGAACACGACCTTAATAAAGTAAGGATTCTACAAAAATATGGAATTATTCTTCTGAAAAAACTTAAAGAGAAGGGCAAATATTCAATAGAAGAAACCAAACACGGATTTAAGTTGATGAGAAAAGTAAATGAAGACAAGAATTATACGGACGACTGGGATGAATGGGCAGAATTCTCCAATCTATTGTATCAGGAGTTAACATCATTTTTTGAAGATGATGAATAAAATCATATTAATTAATGCTCTCTAAGTATTCTTGTAGAATCACAACAGCGGCCATTTTATCTATCACTTTTTTTCTTTTTTTTCTACTAACATCTGCTTTAATTAAAAATTTTTCAGCTTTAGCTGTTGAATAACTTTCATCCCAGAATTGAATTGGCAGTTTTAAAAAAGATTTTATTTTTTTTGAAAAACGCTCAATATTTTGTCCCCTTTCCCCAAGTGACCCGTCAGGATCATAAGGAAGACCTATTAGTATCTGATCGGGGTTGTATTTGTCGGCGATTATTTTTAATTTATCCAGGTCTGATTTTATATTCTTTCTTTTAATGGTTTCCACCCCATTTGCGGTAATACCAAGCTCATCGCTAATTGCAACTCCAATTGTTTTTGTTCCAATATCCAGTGCTAGGGTTTTCATTGATTATTTGTTTCCACCTTATCTATCACAGCCGCGCCTACACTGTCACCCCAAACATTAACGGTTGTTCTGAATCTGTCTAAAAGCCAGTCTATTGCCAGAATTAAACCAATTCCTTCAAGTGGCAACCCGACGGCTTGCAAAACTAAAACCATTGTAACAAGACCCGCTTCTGGTATGCCTGCGGCACCAATTGCAGCAAGTGTTGCAGTTAAAAACACAATTACAAGTTCCACCCCTCCAAGACTAATTCCATAGCTCTGGGCAATAAATATAACAGCAACAGCTTCATATAAAGCTGTTCCATCCATATTTATTGTTGCTCCTAGCGGCAGAACAAATTTTCCTATTCTTGGTTTGACTTTTGCTCCTTCTATTACATTTGTCATGGTCAATGGCAGTGTTGCAGATGATGAGGCTGTTGAAAATGCTGTTAATAATGTTTCACTTAGCTGTTTAAAATATTCAACCGGATTACGTCTGGCGAAAAGCATAAGTATTAAGGGCAGAACAATAAGACCATGTATTAAAAGACCTAAAATTACACTAAAAACATATTTTCCGATCTGCATTACAAGAGTAATAACTTCTTTTCCCCCGCCTGCGGATCCAAGTTTTCCGGCTATTAAACCAAAGATGCCTATGGGAGTTAAAACTATTATCCAATGAACTATCTTCATTATTGCGGAGTCAACGATTTCAAAAAAAGGAAGTATGAGCTCGTTTTTTTTCTTTAATTTTCCAAATGCTATTCCAAAGAGTATGGATGCGATTATAAGAGGGAGAATCTGGAAATCATATGCTGATTTGAAAAGATTCGGAGTTGAAATCTGTCTTAATATATCGGAAGCTTTAAATCCTTCTTTGCTCTTAACTATTTCCGGTAATTCACCTGATATCAGGGTTGTTCCATCTCCGGGTTGTATAATGGTTACAACAAATATTCCAATCAAAACTGCAATGGCTGTAGTTACTACATAGTATATTATTGTTTTAAGCCCGACTGATCCCAGATTCCCGACTTTCATTATACTAAGGGTTATTGATATGATAATCAGGGGAATTACAATCATTTTTAAAGCGTTTAGAAACAGCTCTCCCAGGATTTTCATGTTTGATCCGGTGTCAGGCCAGAATGTTCCTACCAGACCCCCTAGGATTACACCTATAATAATTCCAATTATTAATTTGTTATTTAATAAAAAAGTTTTCATTATGTATATAAGTTCATTATATTTTACTAAATAATAAATACGTATTAATCTGTTTGTAAAGTTTCAGGCCGGAGGACCTAATGAATAATTTGAGAATGTTGCTGATTTTTCCTTTGTTAATATTTCTTGGGGGGTGTTTTGCTGCTGCGGTTGGCGGGGCAGTTGGTGCGGGATCCGTTGTTTATTATCAGGGCCAGCTAAAAACAAAAGAGATAGCGTCGCTTGAGCAGACATGGTTTGCTGTTGTAACAACTATGGATGATATGGGATTTAAGATTATAGAAAAACAAAAAGACAGAATCTCAGCATATTTAAAGGCCAGAACCACTGAAGACAAGAAGGTAAGGATTAAATTGAAATATGAAAATGAAACCAGAACGGATATGTCTGTTAGAGTGGGGATATTCGGGGATGAAAAAATTTCACGTTTGATTGTGAACAAAATTCATAAGAAGCTTTATTAAAGGTTTTTTTCCTTATACTTTTCGTTTTCAAGGTCTAACTCGGTTTTAATCCCGATCTTGTTTAAAGCGGTATTTGCTTCCTCGAGAGAATGACAATTAAATACTGTCTGTGCAGGTTTTGAAATTTTCTTAAAAACGACATTTGTGTCTATATAAAAAGTTGCTGTTGAACACAAATTTAATTCTACTTTTCTGGTTCCACTTCTGATAAGGGCGTTTTTAAAATTTCCAAGAGCATATTCAACTGGCAATCTGCTGGCTTCTGTCTTTACAACTTCTATAACTTCCTTCATTAATTTTAGTGTTTCTAAAGTCATTCCCCAGCTCCCAAGCAACCCGTTATTCTGAGCAATTGTTTTAAAAGAATTCTCAAGTTCTTCAAGCGTTAATTCTCCATCGCTTCCAAAACCAAAGATTCCCATTAAAGTTGGTATCTCGGAGTTAAGTTTATATAAAGCCGATGTCATAATTGCGTCGGCAAGTGGACTTGCCAAACCATTTTCATGTCCAAATGCGACTGCATCACCACCCACATCAATTCCAATTAAAATGTCCGCATTTAGTTTTTTACAAGCATCTAATAATCCTTCAGCAACCTTGTCAGGACCATGATTTATATCTACAAGCAGAGTTTCCTTCCCTGTTACTTCGCTAACTCCTGATTCTGCAAATTTTACACCTGTAATTGTTGATGAATTCTTATTAGCTTTCCATACAACTTCGTTTAGTGTTTTAACATTTGAGACTTCTTTGAATTTTCTGGGTCCAGGAACAGGGTCAAAAACCGAGCGTTCCCATGCTAAGCCGCCAAGGATGGAAGTAATTCCATGAAGTTTAAGAAAATTGGCTGTTGGTAAAGTTCCGACAATATCTCCCCCGCCACCAATTCCCAGTAGAACTGCATTTTTTGAGTTTTTTAATAGTTTTTCAAGTGACATATTTTTTGTTTATTTTGTATTTAAAAATAAATGTAAATTGTTTGGTTTCTTAAATCAGATGAGCATAAGTTTAATTAAAGAAAAATTATTATCGACTATATTTTGCATCTCACTTTTATGCATATCAATATTTATACCACTTTTTTATTCTACCCATATGTCAGGTTGGTACAAATTTACCTGTGGTTTTCATAGTGGCTGTCTGGAGCTTGGAATTGAAAAATCAAAAGAGAGAATTAATCAACTCACTTCTTTTTATCTTTATAAACAGGGTCTTGATGACCGCTGGTCAATCAGTGAAAAATGGATTTATCCACCAATATCGAGGTCAAGAAAATCGTCGAATCCACACTCTTCAACTTCTATACAATCTTCAAACACTTCAATATTATCATGACTTGAATCCAGGCCGTATCTGTGTGAAATTTCATGTTCCAGCAGTGGAAAATCTCCGCATCTTCCTATACTATCTTCTGCTATGACAAGAATATCAGAAGAGCCAAAGTATATTCCGGCGCATATGCTTTTATCTGCAGCATCACATTCAAAAGTAAAAGGAACAACATATACTCTTAGTTCCGACATTGGAGGAACATCCTCACCATCATCCAGTTCGAAGTTATCAAGTCCTAAGTCCTCTCCTTCTATAAACTGGCAGTTGAAAAAGTTTGATGCTGCTTCATCTATAGAATTTAAAACCGATTCATCACTTGCATCAACGTCATTGTCTATGGCAACCTTGATGTTATAAAATTCCGTTCTTAGAGAAAAGTTCTGCTCTTCAGCATCTTCTTCGGTAATCAAAGGGTCTATCTCTCCAGTAAAAATGTCTGATATTTCATCCTTTAGATCATCACATCCACTAATAGCTAAAAAAGAAAACATAAAAAATGTTAATACAACTGATAAAATAATTTTCATATAATAGTCCTTTTTAATGAATTTTTATGTAATTAAAGTATAGTTGGTAAAATAAATTTCAAGTTTAATTAAAAATAGGTAATTAAATGAAAAAAATATTAAATGGCTGGAAACATATAAGTGGTATACATTGCGGATCGGTAGCCATACGTGATATTTGTAATTACTACGGACATGAACTATCCGAACCTATGTGTTTTGGGCTTGGAGGTGGTTTGGGTTTTTATTATTCGGTCAATAGCGAGACGAGTCCAACAAGATCAATCCATGTCAGGGGCCCGCACATGGAAGCAAACTTTTTTAATAACTTTGATTTAAATATTACGGATTGGAAATATGATGATAATGACGAACATGCTTTTGAATCGTTAAAAGGTTTTATTAAAAACGATATACCGGTCTTGATCCAGACTGATATTTATTATCTGGATTACTATAATTCTTCTACCCATTTTCCTGGTCATATCGTTGTTATTTGTGGTTTTGATGATGAAGAAGAAAAATTTTATCTTGCTGATACTGGCTTTGAGGATTTGCAATTGGTCTCATATGAGCACATAAAAAAAGCAAGGTCTTCCAAAGTAAAACCGTATCCGCTGTCGAATAACTGGCTGGATATTGATTTAAGTGAACAAAATATTGATATTGAAGCGGCGATACCAGATGCTTTAGTTAAAAATGCCGAGATGATGCTTCAGGGATATACAACACTGAGAGGAAAATCCGGTGTGGATATTATAAAAAAATGGTCTGATGATCTACCTGACTGGAGGTTGATTGATGACTGGAAATGGTCGTCCAGATTTTCATACCAGGTTATCAGCAAAAGGGGGGTTGATGGCGCGGGTTTCAGGTGGTTTTACAGAGACTTCCTTTCGGAATCTTCTACATATTGTCCGAAGATAAATGAATTGGATTTAGTTGCAATGATGGATAATATAGGAAATAAATGGTTCGATCTTTCAATGTTGCTTAAAGAAATAAGCGAACTGGATCAACCCAATGGGAAATTTACGGAAGCTTCATCAATAGCTAACGAAATTTTCACACTTGAAAAAGACTTTTATAATTTAATTATTAATAGCATTAATAAAATATAATAAAATGAACTTATTTCTTTTTGATATTGATGGTACTTTAATCCGTTCTTTTGGTGCAGGTCAAAAAGCTGCAGATACAGCATTTGAATCTGTTTTTGGCATTAAGAATGTGATGAAAGATATAAGAACCGATGGATTAACCGATCCGATAATACTAAACAAGATGTTTCAAAAGTCTTTTGCCAGGAACTATGAAGAAGAGGAATCAAAGTTATTTTATGATAAATATCTGTATTATCTTGAGATGGAACTTGGAAATCTTGAATATGTAGAAGTTCTGCCGGGGGTGTTCGAGCTGCTTGATACTTTAGATAAGAGAAGTGATTGTATTTTGGGTTTAGGTACAGGAAATATTGAAGAAGGTGCATGGATTAAGCTTGACTATGCGGGACTTAATTCATATTTTACTTTTGGTGGATTCGGATCTGATTCCGAGAATAGAAAAGAATTATTAAAAATAGGGATTGATAAAGCTAAAAGATCTTTGAGAAATGGCTATGAGTTGAACAGCATTTTTGTGATAGGTGACACTCCCCTTGATATCATTAATGGGAAAGCAGCGGGAGCGAAAACCATTGGAGTTGCAACGGGTCATTACACAAAAGCAGACTTAGAAAAATATAGACCTGATTATCTTTTAAAGAACCTTACCGAAGTAAACATGTTGGATCTGCCCGTGTAATTAATCTTTGTATGGATTCATTTTATTTTCACTAGCCATTTCTACCCCGATCGGTTTAAGAACATGTTTGATCGTATACAAAGAATTTTATATATTTTATAACAACAAATAGTTTTGACATTCTTTGTTATATATAAAAAAATATGTCATTGAGAATCATTCCATCTTGAATAATTTAGAATTTATATTAAGTTAATAATATAAATACTTGAAATTATTAGTGATTTTTAGTATAAATTATAATAGAGTAAAAAATATAAAAATTAATTAATATTAATTTTATTTAGTAAACCGGAGGATGAATGGGAAATGGAAACACAAAAGATCAATTAAAGTTTTGATCATTGTTGATTTTTTATGTTTCGAACTTCTATATAAAATGATATTTTTTAATATATGTTGTTTTATATTCCAGAACATTTCACCTTTCATAAAAGAAAAAAATTATATCAAAATATAAGAAATTATTTTACATATAATTAATATATTTATTGTAATTGAAAATATGTTGACAACTAAAGTAAATTGCTTTATTTTTAACGAAAATATTAACCTAAAGGCTTAAGATGCTTCTCGCGTTATTAAAAAAATATATATGGCTGATCAATATTATATTAATAATTGCAATTGCTTATGTAATAGCGGTTGTAATTACTGATAAGATCCAGGACAAGATAGAAGAAAGCAATATATCAGAAGTTGACGAAAGTAAATTTAAGGAAAAATATAAAGAAATAAAAAAAACTGATCGTCCAAAAAATTATTATGATTACATAATAAAAAGAAATTTGTTTGGAGTTAAATTAACTTCGGATAATTTTGATACATCTGATGAAAGCGCACCTACAACATCATTAAATTTGGAATTGTTAGGAACATTTTTAGCACTTAACGGTAAATCCATAGCAATTATAAAAAACCTTGATAGTGGAAAAGTTCGTGGTTACGAGGAAGGTGATGTCATAGATATTATCACAACTGAAGATGTAAAAATGGAAAGAGTGGATAACTGCAGGGCTGTGATAAACCGTGAGGTTAAAGGATCTGAGTCAATTTTATGTAAAAAGGATATTGGTTTTGCCAAGTCTGTATCAAAGCCGGAGAGTAAGAAAGAGAGAACCAAACCTTCCAAAACTGTTACAGCAGCGAACATAGATGCGGGAATAAAAAAACTTGAAACCGGCATGTATCAGATTGATAAAAAAATGCTAGATGAATTGCTGGAAGATCCGACCGATTTAATTAATCAGGCCAGAGTTATACCCCAGGACGACGGTCTCAGATTTTTTGGCATAAGACCAAGCAGTATATTTTTTAAAATTGGTCTTAGAAATGGGGACACAATTCATAGTATTAATGAAGTTGCCTTAAATGATGTTCAAAATGCTTTTACAATCTTTACTTCTTTAAAGGATCAAAACGAATTTACTATAGATTTTACAAGAAGGGGGAAAAAACAGACTAATTCATATTCTGTTAATTAAAATTATGGCAAACTAATTTGCCTTTAAACGGGACAAAATCTATGAAAATATTCTTTGATAAAAAATTTATACTGGTTTTTTTCATATTGTTTATATCATTTGTTACCTTGGTATATTCCGAGATGGTATATGATTTTAATCAAAATAGTGATAAAACAGGATTAGAAAATAAAACTTCAAACACCGAGGAACAAAAGCAAATTATTAGCAATGAAGATCAAGCTCCGGAATCTCTCCCAGGCAAAGAAAAAAGGGATCTTAAATTAGCACAGAGTGTTAACAACTCCAAAAATTTAAAACCAAGAAAAATTCTTGATCTAAGGAATATTGATCTCTCTTCTGAAAAGCTTCCCCAAAGTCCTGTAAATAAACCTAAATTGAAGGAAACTAAAAAAGCAAGTGAAGATGAAGATCTTAAAGTAAAAAGATTTGAAGACGCAAGAAAGAAGTTTGAACTAGCACAAGGTGATCCTAATGACAATGACCCTTCTGAAGAAGTATCGGAGAGTCCTGAAAAAGAAATTGAACCTAAAGCTGAAAAACCAAAAACAAAAAATGTAATAACAGAAGATATTGTTAATTTACAATCGGAGATGGAGCTAAAGGATCTTATTCAGACCATTAGTGAAATAACTTTGGAAACTTTTGTCCTGGATGATGCTGTTAAAGGTAAGAAGATAACCATAATAACTCCCCGCGGCGGTTTTAAAAAGAAAAATGCACTTAGATTATTTGAAATTCTTCTAGATATAAATGGTTTTTCAATTGTAAAGAGCAACGGTGTAAATAAAATTGTTCAGAAAAAAGATATAAAATCACAGAATCTTCCAACACAGATAGGAAAAAGAATCAGGGAATCTTCTGATAGATACGTAACAAGGTTAATTACCTTGAAAAATGTAAGAGTAAACGATGTATCAAGCGTTATTAAGTCCCTTGTGTCCAAAGATGGTGATCTGGTTGCTTACCCTGACTCTAACACACTGATAATCATTGATTCCATAGATAATATAAACAGGATTGTTCAAATAATTAATAATCTTGATGTTGAAAAGCAGATTGAATTTATAAAAATAAAAAATGCCGTAGCTGCTGATGTTGCGACCAAGCTTCTCGAGATATTCAGCAGTGGTTCCAAATCTACAAGGAAAACTCCTGCGAGAACAACGACGAGCAGGCAGCAAAGAGGCAGCGCATCTACAAGAGCAACAGCAGCTCAGAGTGTTCAAGCCTCGGTTTCTGGAGAAGCAACGTCTTTGGGTTTTAAGGTCATAACGGATGAAAGGACAAATTCCTTGATTGTAATTGCTTATCCACCAGCAATGTCGAAGATAAAAAGCATAATAAATATTTTGGATGTCGAAACGGAGCAAGACGAAGAAGGTATATATGTAATCAGGATTAAAAATGCCGATGCCGAACAAATAGTCGGTGTTTTATCCGGATTATTAGGAGGAGGAGGTACAACATCCACGGGTAGAAATCAGCGGCAGAGATCCAGGACGACGGGTTCTGGCTCTACTGTAACAGGAGCTTCTGGTAGTAGTAATCTGGGTGGACTGGGTTCAAGAGGTTCTATTACTAGAAGTATTTCCTCCAGCGGGGGAATATCAAGCCTTGTTGCTTCTGTAGAAGGATTAAGAATTACTGCGGATCCTGCTACAAATTCAGTTGTTCTGGTTGGTTCAAGAAGAGACTATGAAACGGTAAGGGATGTCATAGAGGAGCTGGATATAAGAAGAAAACAGGTTTTTGTTGAAGCAGCTATATTAGAAGTGGGGCTGGATAACATTAAATCGTTGGGTGGAAATTTTAGTTTAGGTTTTACAATAAACGATGACAATCTGGGATTTGGTGGTCAGCAGCTACCAGGCGTGCCCAGCTTGTTAGGGGTTGGAGCTGACGACAGCAGTATTGTAAATCTTGTCGGCAGCCTGTCTGGTCTGTTTCTTGGAGTAATTGGTGAGGAAGTTGATCCTGATGGTTCGGGTCCTATCCCGCCAATACCATCGTTCTCCGCGATATATCAGGCTCTTACATCTGTGACTGATGTTAATGTTTTATCCACACCAAGCATTATTACAACTGATAATGAGCCTGCGGAAATTGTTGTTGCGGATGTAATCCCGTTTCCAACGGGAAGTACTGTGGGGACTAGCGGGGTTACCGTTCAGACAATCGAGAGATTGCCGGTTGGTATAAGGTTAAACATTACTCCTCAAATTGGTGATGGAGAATACCTGAATTTAAATATAACTACTGAAGTGTCTGCAACAAGAGATGCTCCTACGGGATTAAATACATCAGAATTTGGTATTGCCACAACCACCAGAAGCGCGGATTCATCTGTTGTTGTCAAAAATGGTCAGACCCTTGTCATTGGTGGTTTGGTTCAGGATAGTGAAAGCGTTCTGCAAAATAAAACACCACTGCTTGGTGATATTCCTTTGATTGGGAACCTCTTTAAATTTAAGCAAACAACAAACCGTAAGCTTAATCTTATGATACTATTAACACCAAGAATCGTTGAAAGTGAGTTTGATATGAGACAGTTACTTGAGGAACAACAAAATCGAAAAATGTTGCTTCAGGAAAATGGTTTAAACAAAATCGAAAATAACTAGTATTATAATTATTAAAGATGAAAACCCTGGAAGAGATAATAAGTGATCATAGCTCGGATGTGCTGCCCAAAATAGAAGAGATAAGGGAAAAAAGCGGAGATACAATTGAAGAGATTCTTCTAAAGTCTCATTTGTTTAATGACAATGACACTCTTGATATTTTTTCAGAATTTTATGAAATTCCTAAAATGGAATCAATTCCATATGATGAAATTGATTTCAATCTTGTAAAAGAACTTCCAATCAGTTTTACAAAAAAATTCAGACTTATTCCTATAAAAAAAGAAAATAACACATTAAAAATTGCATTTGCACCTCCATATGACTTGTATGCTCTGGACGAAGTGAAATCTTTGTTTAATTGTTCTCTTGAAACCTATATAACACATAACAGCGAAGTGGTGGACAACATTAACAGAGTTTATGAACAGAGCACAGAAGTTGCTGATGAGATAGACAGTGATATAGGTATTTCGGAAGCTGAATTTCATGAGCCAAGGGACTTGATAGAAGCAGTTGATGAAGCTCCTATAATAAGGTTTGTAAATTCATTGTTGTTTCAGGCTGTTAAAGAGAAAGCTAGCGATATTCATATTGAATGTTTTGAAAAGGAAGTTGTAGTAAGGTTTAGAAAAGACGGTATGCTTCATAAAGTAACCACAGTTCCAAAGAAATCACAATCCTCCATAATTTCACGCGTAAAAATTATGGCAGAACTTGATATTGCCGAGAAGAGAAAACCTCAGGATGGCAGGATAAGGTTAAAGGTGGCCGGTAGAGATGTCGATGTGAGAATTTCTACTGTTCCAACTTCTTGGGGTGAGAGCGTTGTGATGAGGCTGCTCGACAGATCGTCTGTAATACTAAGTTTTGAAGAGCTTGGTCTGGAAGGAGACAAGTTACGCACACTGGAGTCATTAATAAAAAAACCACATGGAATTATACTTGTAACCGGTCCTACGGGAAGTGGTAAAACAACAACTCTGTACGCCGCTCTTCAAAGGATCAACTCTCCAGATAAAAAGATAATAACGATAGAGGATCCGGTTGAATATCAATTAAAAGGAATTAATCAGATTCAGGTTAATAATAAGGTTAATCTAAGTTTTGCAAATGGGCTCAGGTCTGTGTTAAGGCAAGATCCCGATGTAATACTTGTGGGTGAAATCAGAGACAGGGAAACTGCTGATATTTCAATCCATGCTTCTCTAACCGGACACCTTGTATTCTCCACACTTCATACAAATGATTCTGCAAGCGCCATAACAAGACTTGTGGATATGGATATAGAGCCATTTTTGGTTGCATCTTCTCTTTCCGCAGTTGTAGCGCAGAGACTTGTAAGAGTGTTATGTAATAACTGTAAAGAGCATTATGATCCGACTGAGGACGAACTTAAACAGATAGGTTTGGATAAAAACAGCGTCCCCAAAGGCAGCATATATAAAGCAGCAGGTTGCCAATCATGCCTGGATAGTGGATATAGCGGTAGAATTGCAATATTTGAAATTTTGATAATTAATGATGAAATAAGAAATCTTACATTAAATACTGCTGACTCATCCAGTATTAAAAAGAAAGCAATAGATAATGGTCTTATTACATTAAGGATGGATGGTGCTGATAAAGTAATAAAAGGAATGACATCAATTGATGAATTGTTAAGGGTAACGGAAGAAGAGTCTGTGGAACTGTAAATAAACCCGAAAGTATATTTTAATCATGCCCGTCTATAAATATAAAGCTATAAATACAAGCGGTTCAACCATACAGGGGATTATTGATGCAGAGTCAATTAAAGCCGCAACCGAAAAACTAAAGAAAGAGGGTATTTATCTCTCCTCTATTAAGGAATCAGTCAGATCAAGAGCCTCTTTTCAACTTCCGTTCAGAGGGATAAGTCTTTCTGAGCTTGCGGTTACCACAAGACAGTTTTCAGCTCTTATTTCTGCGGGATTACCCCTCGAATCTTCTCTTGCAGCTTTGTCGGAACAAGCCGAGGATCATAAGCTTAAGGAAGTGTTGGCGCAGGTTCGTGATAAGGTTAGTGAGGGTAGCTCTTTGTACGGAGCACTTGCCGAGCATCCGAATGTTTTCTCAACCCTTTATATAAATATAGTCAGAGCGGGTGAAGCAAGCGGTGCGCTTGATGTAGTGTTGCTCAGGCTTGCTGATTTTCTTGAAAAACAGTCGGAATTGAGATCAAAGGTTAGAGGTGCCATGGTCTATCCGGCGATAATGTTTTTAGTGGGTATTGGCGTGTTAATATTCATGATGACATTTGTTATTCCAAAAATTTCAAAGATTTTTGAAGCAAGCAATAAAGCTCTTCCACTTATCACAATAATACTGGTTAATATAAGCAATTTCTTTCGAGATAATTTCATCCTTGTTCTGATTTTGTTTATAGTCCTGTTATTTTTTCTATACAGATATATTCAAACGGATGACGGGCGAAGGTTTTATGATAAGCTGATTCTCAAACTTCCTATTTTTGGTAAGATAACCTCCATGGTGGCAATATCCCGTTTCACAAGAACTCTAAGCACTTTATTGTCGAGCGGAATTCCATTGCTGGAAGCGATTGAGATAGGAGAAGCTGTTGTTGGTAATACTGTTTATGTTGACAATTTGCAGGAAGTTAGAATCAATATAAGAGAGGGTTCAAGTTTTGCAAATCCTCTTCGCGAAGGTGGTGTTTTCCCCCCATTGGTGACACGTATGATTTCGGTGGGTGAGCAAACGGGTGAGCTTGATGAAATGTTATCGAAGATAGCAGATATGTATGATCTTCAGGTTGATACTACTCTTTCAACTTTAACTTCTTTATTAGAGCCGATTATGATATTGATAATGGGTATGATAATGGGTTTTATAGTATTTGCTATTTTATTACCAATATTAAATTTAACTTCAACGATTGGATAAAAACAGGAGGTGTTAAAAATGAATTCCCAATCAGGTTTTACATTAATTGAGATTATGGTTGTTGTTTTGATAATTGCAGGACTTGCCTATATTGTCGGAACTAACGTTATCGGACAAAGTGAAAAAGCTAAACGTGAACAAGCGGGTATACAGATAAAACAGTTTGAATCGAGCCTTAAATTTTTTAAACTTGATAATGGTTTTTATCCTGAGACACAACAGGGCCTAAGAGCATTAATCGAATATCCGACAACAGGCAGAGAAGCAAAAAAATGGAATACTAACGGTTACCTTGACTCTACAGAGATACCACTTGATCCATGGAATAATGAATTTATTTATATTGGTCCTGATCAGACCCAGGACGGATTATATGAATTGAGATCTATCGGTGAAGATGGAATATCAAATACCGATGATGATATTTCCAGCAGAGATACCAGATGAAAAAATCAAAAGGCTTTACCTTAGTAGAGCTTATAGTTGTTGTATTTGTTCTGGGCGCGATTTTCGCTATTGTCGGCCCGAATATAATAGAAAGAACAGATATAAATCTTAAAAGTGCATCTCGTAATCTCAGCGGCACTATAAAATATCTTTACAACGAATCTGTATTTAAAAAAAACATATACAAACTGGTTTTTGATATTGAAAATGGTGAGTACTGGAGTGAAGTTCTCGAGGGGAACGAATTTGTCAGAAAGGAAGATTTTATTTTCAAGAAAAGGTCGTTGCCTTTTGGTGTGGATTTTGAGGATATCGAAACCGAACGAACCCGTGGAAAAGCAACTTCGGGAGATGATGTGTTCATAATTTTTTTGCCAAGCGGTTTTGTTGATTCAGCGACAATACACCTTAAGACAGGAAATGATAATTACTTCACACTCTCAACAAATCCCTATACTGGCAATACAAAAATCTATGATAAGTATATTGAATTTGAAGAACATTATGGTGAGTTTGATGATTTGTCATGATAGACAATAAAAAAACAGAAAAAATGAGAGATTCAGGTTTTACCCTACTTGAAATCATGGTGGCGATTTCCATACTTGCGTTTGCACTTGTCTCTCTTCTTAGCGCGGTTAATCATAATGTTGAGTTAACTCAAAGAGCAAGGAACGCTGAAGTTGCGGCAAACCTTGCAAGTAATATAATTTCCAGGATAGAGGTCGAAGGGATTCCGGAAGTTAGGGAAGATAGCGGGACATTTGAAGATCATCCAGGTTTCGAATGGAATCTATCTATATTACCTTATAACCTTAGTCAGCTCGAAGCACAGATTAATATTATAAATGTTTTGATATCCTGGGAAGAAGGGGAAGAGAGTTATGAAATTAATCTCGCGGTTGAGGGATAGCGAGCCGGGATTTACACTTATCGAAATTCTTATTACGGTATCAATAAGCGGGGTGGTTCTCACACTGTTATATTCTTCATTCTTCCAGGTAATAAATGCCAAGGACAGAATTGAAGAGAAAAATGAGGTTTCACACGAAGTCCGTCTTATTTTTTCAAGAATAAGCCGGGATTTAACTAATGTTTACCAAAGGGGAAAAACCTATGGATCAACAACCCCAAAAGTGCCATATTTTCTTGGAACTATTGAAAATGATAACAGCAAATTAGTTTTTACCTCATTAGCAAGAGATACTATTTTTAACAAAAATCAGTCTGATCAGACAGAAATTTCATATTATCTTGTTCCCGTAGACAAGGATGAGACCTCCGAAGAAAAACTTTTTGCCCTCGTTAGAAAAGACAACCCGTTTATCGGACAAGAAGATAAAGGGATTGTTTTTCCAATATCCGAGAGAGTTGCAATATTTAATATAAATTTTTTAAACGAACAGTCATTTGATGATTTGGGGGAAGGGGTTCAGCAGGAGTGGGACTCATCCGCAGTCAATTCATTACCTAAAGCTGTGGAGATAAATCTTGCACTCAGAAACAATCGGGGAGAAAATGAATATTTTTCACAAATCATTTCATTGCCAATAGCAGAATAATGAAAAATAAAGCAAAAGAAGACAGGGGAGTGGTTCTTGTAATTGTTGTTATAGCTATAGCAATGCTATCAACAATTGTTGTCGATTTTATTTATTCAACCCACATTAATTATGAAGTTTCTACAAATAATATAAGAGATATTCAGGCTGGTTATATTGCGAGGTCGGGAGTAAATGTTGTTAAAGCAGCTATGAGAAGTGATAATCTTGAAAACATAGCTCGTGATGTCAAATCCTTACAGTCAGAGAGAATAAGCACAGGTAATGATGCGGGTCACTGGGAACTTTCGGTTTCATCCTTTCCGGTTGGTGATGGATTTGTCAGCATAACCGTGCTTGATGAAAGGGCTAAACTAAACCTTAACTCATTGGTAAACCAATCAACAAACCAGGTTGATTTTCAGGTTTTGACAGCTTTAAACGAACTTTTTCGCTACCTTGAGATCGACAGTGACAAATCGGATCTTTTTATATCAAGCCTGATCAACTGGCTTGATCATGAAATTGTTAATACACAAAATGACCAGGACCCAAATGGAGCTGCGGCTAGTTACTATTCTTCATTACAAGTTCCATACATAATTAAAGACGGCCCGCTCGATAGTCTTGATGAAGTAAAACTCATACATGGAATGGACGAAGAATTTTTTGAAATTATCCGACCTTACGTAACTGTTTATACCAAAAACAAGAAGATAAACTTAAGCACAGCTCCCAAGATTGTTATATTGGCAGCATTAAAAGCAGCCCTTGTTCCAGCTATTGAGAACCAGGGAAGTTCTTCCCCCGAAGATTTAAATGATGATACGGCGGAGCAGATAGCGGATGCGTTTATAGAGGAAAGAGAGGAGTCGGGCGTTATTACTAGGGTAAAAGCAAAATCAATAATAAAAGATATTGATTCAGGTTTAAATATAAGTTCAGGTTTGTCGGGGATGGTTTTAAATACCGGATTTAGCAGGACTTTTTTTGTAAGGTCAACGGGATTAACAGGGGAAGTTGATGCAACATTCAGGGAAGTCAGTACTGTTTTATACAAAACCGGCCTTGCTAAAAATGCAAGACTGAATGTAATTGCATGGAAAGAAAGATGATAATTTAGTAATTTTTGTTTAAAGTTCGATTTTGTTTATATTAAAAGAAAATATATCCATATTGTGAAAGATTAAGGCTGTGTTTATTAAAGAAATCTTTCATACCTTAATTAGTACAAATCCTATATAATAAACTCTATAAAATTAATAAACTGGTTAGAGCTGTGTCTGGAACTATATTTAATGAAAATGTATACATCGATATAAATGATGCCTGGGAGAAGGATCAAAAGGAGTATAAAAGGGATAAAATCAAGAGAAATTCATCTTCACTGGATGTAATCGAACAGCTTGTTGATGTTTGTTATGCTGCAAGCCTGAGCCGGGAAGAAGAGAGTTATAATAACATTTCATTAGCGTATCTGGATGTGAATTATAATGAGAATACGTTTAATAATTTAAAGGGTGATATCCTGTTTTTTGATACTGAAATTGAATTTAATGATCAGAATCTCAGCAAACTATCATGCAGCATTGACTATAATATTTCATCTCTTTTCGTATCTCCTTCGGATGGAGGTTCAAATAAGCTAACAATAAAGGGATTATTGTTTAATCAGGAATTTAATAATATTTTTTTAAATGGCATTACCCATTTTTCGGGGCTGACTGGCAATTATAAACCTGATTTGCTAATTATTAATTCCTTTCTCCCGGGTGTGCTGGAACTAAACAGGGGGATGTATAAATTAGGAAAACTCGAAAAGGGAAAATTTGTCTATGAAACCCAACCTGCTAACCATACGAGCTTTATGGGAGAATATATAAAAAGAATATTTGATGATTCGGAAAAACTTTATAGAAGATTTGATTGTTTAATAGAGTATTTTCTAAATGAAGTATCTTCAAGGTGCAGTGGTGCCGGAGTTTTGTTTGTTCCAGCGGAACTTAGGGAACAGGTATCAAAAGATTTTGAAATTAATTATGGAATTGAAAAGGATAATCTCAGAATTAAAAGTCTCCTCGATACTTTAAGTGAATTTAATGAACATCTGAAAACTGATAGAATGGAATCGGATCATTTTTTAAATATTCTTCAGAATATTAACAAATATGTTGCCCAAAGACTGAATTTTATTGCCCAGCTTGCCAATATCGACGGCGCACTGGTTCTTACAAATGAATTTGAAGTGATTGGTTATGGTGTAAAACTGAATTCAAAACCATGGAAGCGTGATGTAATAACCGGGCCGAATTCCGCTGATAAAGGTGGTGAGGTTTTTGATTATAAAAGTCTGGGTACGAGGCACAGCTCAATGATAGATGTTATTGGATATTATGAAAACTGTATTGGATATGTATTTTCCCAGGATGGGCCGATAAGAGGATTTGTTAAAAAGAACAAAGATACAATCCTTTGCTGGCCTGACTGTTCCTTAACTTTTATCAACTATTAATTTTTTAGTACTTTGTTTGAGTATTATCATTAGAATTATCCTGTTACAGATTGCTCTTAATGGATAAATTTTTTTGTTATTCCCATATATCCTGTCACTGTCATTCCGGCAAGTATTAACTTTCAGGATTACAAACACCACATTATCATTCCCGCATGTTTGCAGCGGGAATCCATGTTTTTATCTGGTTTTTATAGATCCCTGATAAAAACTTTCAGGGATGACATACAAAAAAACAAACTTTTTGAAAAAAACTCTGTCATTCCGGCAATCATTTGGCCGGAATCCATGTTCTATAAAACTGCTGGATCCCGCATCAAGTGCGGGATGACAAATAAGAAATGCTGTTGTATGACACTTTTAATTAAAGTTAAAGAAAGTACAAGTATGTATTATTGCTATATTGACATATATACATATAGTCTCTATAATGTGAACTATTCAGAAGTCATATAGCTGATAGCTATATGATCCAAAAATCGATAAAGTACGAACTGATATTTGGATGAAAGACATTTTATTTTCATTGGGAATAGGAATATTTTTCTTACTCTGTTCATATGAGATCTACGCTATTTCAGATCATAATTATGAACATTACCTGTCTAGTATGGAGGGTTATGAAGATGCAGTGTCAATCCTTTTTTTAATATTTGGAATATTCTTTATTTTTGTTTCAATAAAAATTTATTATAACGATAAAAAGAATAAATAGTTGATGAGCTTAATTTGAACCCTAGACATAAAATATAGAAGTTTCTTTTGATTATTATCTGTTCATATAATCTGCCGGGATTAACAATTTGTAAACGAACCTAAATATTATAAAAAGTTTATATTTAATTATTTCATAGAGTTTCATATGAAATATAAAATCAATTATAAAGATGGGACTGAAAAAACTATAGATGCATATAGTTGCCAAGTGGAAAATGAGGAAGATAAATTTTATTTTTGTTTTTACAATTTGCCTAATAATGAACTGTTGGAATATAAAATTTTATATGATTCTGTAAAGTATGTAGAGCTAATTGAAATTTAATTCTATCCTAAAGAATTTTTGATTATAAATTTTTCTTCTGAACATAATTATATTAGTTAAATCAAGTTATTTTTTGGATTTAATTAATAGTTATAATTCTTTAACTTCTTGTAATTACTATAAAAATAAGATAAAAATTGAAGAATTATCATTTAAAATATATTTATATTGTATTTTAATTGACATAAAATTTATAAATGGTAATTTTTACCATCTAAATATTACTATTATAGATGTGTAAAATCCATAATATTCTAAAAGGATAATATTTATGCAGGTAAGCAAAACATTAGATTATGCTGTAAGATCATTAACTTTTATGGGAATTAACCCCGAATATAAGTATAGCATGAAAGAAATATCGGATAAGAAACATATCCCGGTAAATTATCTTGCAAAAATAATGAGAAGGTTGGTCAATCGAGGAATAATAAGATCAATGGTTGGACCTGAAGGAGGTTATCTTCTTAGGAGACCACCATCTGATATAAATTTGAGGGAAGTATACGAGGCAATCGAAGGTGAAATAAGGATTATTGATTGTATGGACAAGGAAAATCTGTGTGCGCTTTATGAAAATTGCACACAACTTCCCGTTTGGGACAAATTGAAAGTTTCAATGGTAAAAATTCTGGAAGATACAACCCTGGAAGATATGGTTAGAGATATTGAAAATATTGAGGTTAAAACCACTTTAAATAATTAAATTGGAGGCATTTACTTTAAATGAGTGTTGATTTTGAAAAATTAGCAGACGAGGAATATAAATACGGTTTTGTTACCGACGTTGAACAGGAAATAGCTCCTAAAGGTCTTAATGAAGATATTATAAGGATGATTTCGTCCAAAAAGGAAGAACCCGAGTGGCTACTTGACTGGAGATTAAAAGCCTACAAGCATTGGCTTACCATGAAAGAGCCAAGGTGGGCATTTCTAAAATATCCAAAAATTGATTTTAACAATATTAGTTACTATGCAGCTCCTAAAAGTAATGAAAGACCTAAAAGTCTTGACGAAATAGATCCTGAAATCAGGGAAACCTATGAAAAATTGGGAATTCCCTTGGAAGAACAGAAGCTACTCTCAGGAGTGGCTGTGGACGCTGTTTTTGACAGTGTTTCATTGTTTACCACATTTAAAGAAAAACTTGCGGAAGAAGGCGTTATATTTTGCTCGATATCGGAGGCGGTACACGACCATCCGGAATTAATTCAAAAGTATTTGGGATTTGTTGTTCCGCAGCATGATAATTTTTATGCCACGTTAAATTCCGCTGTTTTCACGGATGGTTCATTCGTATATGTTCCAAAAGGTGTTACATGTCCGATGGAGCTTTCTACATACTTTAGAATTAATGCTGAAAATACGGGACAGTTTGAAAGAACATTGATAATTGCGGAGGAAGGTAGCTATGTTAGCTATCTTGAAGGTTGTACAGCTCCTCAAAGAGATGAAAACCAGCTACATGCTGCTGTTGTTGAATTGATTGCTCATAAGGATGCGACTATTAAGTATTCAACTATTCAAAACTGGTATCCCGGTGATAAGGAAGGTAAAGGCGGTATTTACAATTTCGTTACCAAAAGGGGAAGGTGTCTTGGTGATAATTCCAGAATTTCGTGGACTCAGGTTGAAACCGGCTCTGCGATTACATGGAAATATCCAAGCTGTATTTTAGAAGGAGATAATTCAGTTGGTGAATTTTACTCAGTTGCTGTTACTAACAGGCATCAACAGGCTGACACCGGGACTAAAATGATTCATGTCGGGAAAAATACTAAAAGCAATATAGTATCAAAGGGAATATCTGCAGGACAGGGCCAAAACATATACCGCGGTCTGGTTGAAATTGGCAAGAATGCAGAATCGGCAAGGAATTACACGCAGTGTGATTCAATGCTAATAGGGGATCAATGCGGAGCACACACATTTCCCTATATTGAAGTTAAAAACTCAACCGCTCACATGGAGCATGAGGCTTCTACTTCAAAAATTGGTGAGGATCAGATTTTTTACTGCCAGCAAAGAGGGTTATCTGCAGAGGATGCTGTATCCCTTATAGTTAACGGATTTTGCAAAGAGGTATTCAATGAACTTCCTTTTGAATTTGCGGTGGAAGCTGAAAAACTCTTAAGCGTGAGTCTTGAGGGCAGTGTAGGATAAGCCAAAATTTCATTAAACAATTTGAATTTTTTAAGGAGACGAGATAAATGCTCGAAATAAGGAATTTGCATGTAGAAATAGATGGAATGAAAATATTAAAAGGTTTGGATCTGAAAATTAACAAAGGTGAAGTTCATTCAATAATGGGTCCGAATGGTTCGGGGAAAAGCACCCTATCTCAAGTGCTTGCAGGAAGAGATACATACGAGGTTACAGAAGGTGAAATTCTCTTTGAAGGTAAAGACCTTCTCGAACTCGAACCCGAAGAACGTGCTTGTGAAGGTATCTTCCTTGCATTTCAATACCCTGTGGAAATCCCGGGGGTGGCCAATACATACCTTCTGAGAGAGGCACTTAATGCAAAAAGAAAGTATCACAATCTTGAACCTTTAAAACATGTTGAGTTCGGAAAGCTCGCCAAAGAGAAAATGAAAAATCTTAATATAGATGAAAGTTTGCTCAGAAGATCTGTTAACGAGGGATTTTCAGGCGGGGAGAAGAAAAGAAATGAAATTTTTCAGATGCAGATACTTGAACCAAAACTTGCTATTCTTGATGAAACTGATTCGGGGCTTGATATAGATGCTTTAAAAATCGTTGCCGAAGGAGTAAACGCAATGAGGTCGGATGAGCGTTCTTTTCTAGTTATAACTCACTATCAGCGACTTCTTAACTATATAGTTCCCGATTTCGTGCATGTTATGTTTGATGGGCAGATTGTTAAATCAGGGGATAAGGATCTCGCACTTGAACTTGAAGAAAAAGGATATGGCTGGGTAGAAGAAACAAATGCTGCCAATGTTTAAGGAGTCTGTATAATGACAATTCAACTTGATAATAAAATCGAAAGCTATGTTATTGGATTAAATGAGCTGCAAAACAGCTTTCTGAAAAATAACCCTCAATGGTTAAGCAACATAAGATCAGATTCTATTAAGAATTTCTCAAAGCTCGGATTTCCCACACTTTCGGATGAAGACTGGAGGTTTACAAATTTAGCTCCTATAACAAGAAATTCCTTCAAAATTGTTGAAAATGGAGCTTCGAGTATAAATCAAAGTCAGGTTGCCGCTTTTTCTTTTCGATCACTTGACTGTCACCAGCTTGTGTTTGTTAATGGAAGATTTGCTTCGGAATTGTCTTCAGTAGGTGAAACAGCTGAAGGTTTAATTATAAAAAATCTCAGTAATGCAATAATTGAAAATAGTGAAATCATTGAAAATCATCTGACAAAATATGCTGATTTTGAAAATGATGCATTCATATCACTTAACACTTCATATTTCGAAGACGGGGTTTTTATTTATGTTCCAAAATCACAAATAGTTGAAAGACCTGTTCATGTCTTATACATATCGGGTGATGATGCGGAAAGTTCTTTTGTCAATCCGAGAAATCTTATCATAGCGGGTGATAATTCCCAGGTTAAGGTCGTTGAGCATTATGTGTCAACCTCTGAAAATGTTTATTTTTCAAATGTTGTGACAGAGTTGGTTGTGGGTGAGAACGCTAATGTTGAACACTATATGATTGAACTTGAGAGCAGAAAAGCTTTTAATATTTCAACTTTGAGAGCACAGCAGGAAAGAAGCAGCAACATAACATCCCATTCAATCCTGGTTGGGGGTTCAATAGTAAGGAACAATGTTCACCCGGTGCTAAACGGCGAAGGTTGTAATTCAAATATTAATGGTCTATTTATGTCCAATGACCGCCAGCACATGGACAACTTTATGAGGGTTGAACACGCGAAACCACGCTGCGACAGCAGGCAGTTCTATAACGGTATTCTTGATGACAGATCAAGGGGTGTATTCCACGGTAGAATTATTGTGCATGAAGGTGCGATGCTTACGGATGCCAAACAAACAAATAGAAACCTTTTACTTTCTGATACAGCACAGATTGATACAAAACCACAGCTTGAGATATATAATGACGATGTAAAGTGCACCCATGGGGCAACAATTGGCCAGATGGATGAGGATGCCTTGTTTTATCTGCAATCAAGGGGAATTCCCCGAAAAGAAGCTCAGGCAATTATGCTTCAGGCCTTCACATATGAAACACTTGATAGTATGACCATTGAGCCAATAAAGAATAGTCTTGAAAAAATGATAGTTGACTGGTTTGAAAGCAGGTTCAACAGTAAGGATTAAGATTTAAAAATGTCTAAATATTATAAAATAGCAAAAACATCGGAATTTGATAAAGATGACGAGATAAAGTCCTTTATTGTGGAAAATTTTGTGATTGCAGTTTGTAAGGTGGGCGATGAATTTTATGCTTTCAGGGATGAATGCAGTCATCAGACACTTCCTCTTTCCGATGGTTATATGGATGGAGAAGTTGTCACTTGCGGTTATCATGGTGCAGAATTTAATGTGAAAACAGGCGAAGCCCTGTGCCTTCCTGCAGTCGAACCAATCGAAACCTTTAATATTAAGGTTGAAGGTGAAGATATTTTAGTATTAATAGAAGATTAAATGAATATTTGTAAGTGGTAAGCCTTAGTGATTCATAAGGTTTAAAAATTCTTTGTTGTTCTTGGTTCCCCTCATCTTATCTAAAAGAAATTCCATTGCTTCAGTTGTGTTCATAGGATTAAGGACTTTCCTGAGCAACCAAACCCTGTTGAGTTCTTCTTCGGAAAGAAGAAGTTCTTCTTTTCTTGTTCCTGATTTTTGAAGATCAATAGCCGGGAATACCCTTCTGTCAGCAAGTCTTCTGTCAAGGTAAACTTCCATGTTTCCTGTTCCCTTGAACTCTTCAAATATTACTTCGTCCATTCTGCTTCCGGTATCAATAAGTGCTGTTGCTATTATTGTAAGGCTGCCGCCTTCTTCGGTGTTTCTGGCAGCACCGAAAAACCTCTTTGGTCTTTGAAGCGCATTTGCTTCCATACCTCCTGATAATACCCTTCCGCTTGCCGGTGTGACCGTGTTACTTGCTCTTGCCAGTCTTGTTAAACTATCCAAAAGAATTACAACGTGTTTGCCATGTTCCACATAACGTTTTGCTTTTTCAATCACCATATCAGCAACCTGTATATGCCTCTGTGCAGGTTCGTCAAATGTGGAGCTTACGACCTCCCCCTTAACGTGTCTTTGCATGTCGGTAACTTCCTCAGGTCTTTCATCGATCAGTAATACAAATAATTCAACTTCAGGATGGTTCTTTGTTATGGCATTTGCCAGCCTTTGCATTAATATGGTTTTACCTGTACGGGGGGGTGCAACAATAAGAGCTCTTTGACCTTTTCCTACAGGTACGAAAAGGTTCATAACCCTTGTGCAGTATTCATCGTGTTCATACTCAAGTTGTAATTTATCATCAGGATGCAGTGGTACCAGACTTTCAAAAGGAATTCTTTCCCTGCAAACTTCGGGATTGTCGTAATTAACTTTTTCTATCTTTAAAAGCGCAAGATTCTTTTCACCGTCTCTGGGAAGTCTTACCTGACCGCCTATTGTGTCACCTGTTTTTAGATTGAACGAACGTATTTGTGATTTGGAAACATATATGTCATCCGGACCAGGAAGATAGCTGTATTTGGGGGATCTTAAAAAACCATAGCCTTCTGAAAGAATTTCAAGCACACCCTCGGCAATTATCACACCCTGTGCTTCACTCTGGGCTTTAAGAAGCGAGTAAATCAACTCTTGTTTCTGCATTCTGGAAGTGTCTTCCACACCTGCTGATCTTACAAGCTTGATTAAGTCTGCATTTTTCTTGTTTCTTAGATCGTTAAGATTTAAAAGTTGTCCGTTTTTAGCATTGTTGGACTTTTTTAACTCGGTTACTTCAGCGTCAATTTTTCTAGCTTTAGCCATAAAGTTGAGAACCTCAATTTTAAAATGAAATTTATGTTTACAAAACTATTTTCTAATTATCTCTTGAAACTTTAGGAATGGAATCGGTAATTTCAGTGCATTACAAAAGATTTTACAATAATATTATGAACACTATTTATATTGTTTGTCAATAACTTTAATAAAAAAATGTTTTAAGAATAGCCATGGAATTGAGTTTAGACTAAGATTTTGGTATTTTTTTTGGTATAATCTATTTGTTAAATATAATTTATCAAGAGGTGTATTTATGGCAGGTCATTCCAAGTGGGCAAATATTAAACATAGAAAAGCCGCTGTAGATGCTAAAAGAGGCAAAATATTTACCAAATTAATCAGAGAACTTACAGTTGCTGCTAAAGAAGGAGGAGGAGATCCGGAAGCAAATCCCCGTCTCAGAACAGCAATTTCAACCGCTAAAGGGCAAAACATGCCCAATGATACTATTGATAGAGCAATTAAAAGGGGAACCGGAGATATTGATGGCATTAGTTATCAGGAAATATTTTATGAAGGTTATGGTCCAGGAGGCAGTGCTGTTTATGTCCAAACCCTAACGGATAATAAAAACAGGACTGTATCAGAAGTAAGAAGAATTTTTACAAAGCACGGCGGAAGTCTCGGTGAGAATGGTTGCGTTGCGTGGATGTTTGATTTAAAAGGAAGAATTGCATTCTCTTCTGATAAGGTCGATGAAGAAACTGTATTTGACATTGCGATCGATGCAGGTGCCGATGATGTGACAAAGGAAGACAGTGAAATAGTTGTGATAACATCAACGGATTCGTTTGAAGATGTAAAAAACGCATTAAAGGAAAATGGATTAGAATATGATTCTGCTGATGTTACAATGATTCCGCAGAATAATGTAAAAATCGAAGGTAAAGAAGCTGAACACATGATCCGTTTAATGGAAGCGCTTGAAGACAGTGATGATGTTCAGAATGTTTATGCAAATTTTGATATTGATGAACAGATTCTAGAAGCACTGGGATAAATTAATATATGAGGGTTATCGGGATTGATCCGGGATCAAGAGCCTGCGGTTACGGAATAATTGAAGGCTCGGGGAATGATTATAAATATATTTCAAGCGGATCTATTGTCCCTCCATCCGGATGCGATCTTTCAAACAGATTGAAAATTATATACTCAGGACTGTCCGAGGTTATTAATAAATATTCACCCACAATTATGTCCATCGAGGATATATTCTTTGCCAAGAACGCAAAAAGTGCGATTAAGCTCGGCCAGGCAAGAGGCGTTGCGGTTTTGGCCGCTGCAAAAAATAATTTATTAGTAAGCGAATATTCCCCAACCCAGATTAAGCTTGCTTTAACGGGTAAAGGCAGAGCAAATAAAGCAGAGATTCAAAAAATGCTTTTATATATGTTAGATATTAAGGAATTTAAAAATACCGACGAATCCGATGCAGTGGCAATTGCAATTTGTCATATTAACTTATCGAAGTTTGAATCTGTAAACGGAGTTGAAATCAGAAATAATAAGAGAAGGAATAAAAGATTTAAATTGAATGATATCATTACTTAGAGGTAATATAGTCTATAAATCATTAGGAAGCGTTATAATTGATGTGAACGGTGTTGGCTATGGCGTAACTCTCCCGCTTTCAATATTCTACAGACTGGATGATTCTCTTGATGTTACCGAGTTAAAGATTTATACATATGTAAAAGAAAATGTACTGGAGCTTTACGGTTTTTTAACGGACACAGAAAAGTCGGTTTTCATAAGGTTGCTTTCTATTTCGGGAATAGGTCCGAAGGCGGCTACTAACATACTATCAAATGTAACTGCTGAAGAACTTGTAAATCTCATCAAGTCTGGCGATTTAATAAAGAAAAAGATACCAGGTGTCGGCCCTAAAACCGCAACAAGGATAGTTAATGAACTCAAAGATAAATTAGGAGACATTGAAACCACAGATGAAGTGTCGAAAGGATATTCCCTACTTGATGATGTTGTATCAGCTTTATTAAATCTGGGCTACACAAAATTTGAGATTGATAATAACCTGAAAAGTATTGAAGATATTATTAATTCCACAAATGATATTGAACTAGCATTAAGAGATTCAATAAAGATAATGAAAAAAGAGTAATGCTTAATAGTATGAGTGAAAGATTAGTTACCCCTAATGATATTGATGAAGATTTAAAACTGGATACCAACCTGAGGCCTCAGCACCTTGGTGAATATCTGGGTCAGAGTAAAGTTAAGGAAAAGGTTGGTATTTTCATAGAAGCAACTAAAAGAAGAGGTGAGGCTTTAGATCACGTTCTTCTCTATGGTCCCCCCGGGCTCGGCAAAACTACACTTGCCCATATTTTTGCTAACGAGCTAGGGGTGAGATTTCATTCGACTTCAGGACCTGTTTTGGAAAGAACAGGAGATCTTGCTTCAATATTAACAAACCTTGGAGAACGGGATGTTTTATTTATAGATGAAATACACCGTTTGAATCGAGTGATTGAAGAATACCTGTATTCGGCAATGGAGGATTTTAAAATTGATTTAATGATTGGAGAAGGACCCACTGCTCGATCAATGAAAATCAATGTTAACAGATTTACTATGATAGGAGCAACTACACGAACAGGTTTGCTGACTTCCCCCCTAAGATCAAGGTTTGGAGTTGATCTTAGGCTTGACTATTACTCCCCAAAAGAACTTACGGATATAATTTCAAGATCGGCAGGGATACTAGGTGTTGAAATAACCGAAGAAGGTTCGAGAGAACTGAGTTTAAGAGCAAGGGGAACTCCCAGAATAGCAAACAGGTTATTAAAAAGAGTAAGGGACTATGCCGAGATCAAGGCTGACGGCATAATAACCCAAGATGTAGCAAAACGGGCGCTTGAGATGTTTGAAGTTGATGGAAAGGGTCTGGATAATCTGGATAGAACCATACTTGAAACAATCATAACGAAATTCAGGGGCGGACCTGTTGGTATTGATACAATAGCTGCCGCTGTAAGTGAAGATAAGGATACAATAGAAGATGTTTATGAGCCTTTTTTAATAAGAGAAGGAATGATTGAGAAGACGCCCAGAGGAAGAAAGGTTACTCATCTGGCATATAAACATTTAAAAATAAAAGATCCGGATTCACAAAACGAGTTGTTCTAGCATTTCAATAATAAATATATTTTACATTCCGGAATAGTTTATTTATTGAACTGAAACTTTTATTTATTCAGTGGAATCTCTCTTATAAATTCATCCCAGTGTTTTTCAGTGATTTTGTTTATCTCTTTTCTTGGTTGTTTATACCCTTTTTCGCCCGGGAAAAGCCGTTTGTATACTTTGTCTCTGATTTCGAGCCATTTATCAATCGCTTCATAGTTTTTAAATTTTACAACTGTTTTAAATGACCATAGTGGATCTATAGTGTGGATTCGTTGAGAATACATCCTGTAATCATCAACAGTGATCCCCATTTTTTTCATTTCCTGCCAGAATGGAAACAGCTTTGTTTTATATACTTCCAAGAACTTTTCCTTGTTTTCAGCTTTTACCACATAAAAACTTTCTTCGATAACAATTTTATACTTATCTTCAACTGCATGGGATTTAACAGAATTTAAGCCAATAACAATTAACAAGGTTAATAAAACAAGATATAAAGATCTTTTGAACATGTAAGGTTCTCCTTTTATCAAAAATATTTTAGTAAGAATACCACATTAAAAGTGCTATTTTCCTATCTGTTTAAAAAATAATTAACATTTGATTTTGAATATTTCCTATGTAACCTTTACTTAAACATACTTAAATAACCGTTTCTTTAATTCTTAGTAATTCAAATACCTGAGTAATGAATCATTTCTGGATAAGTTTAACTCAACAATCAGAGCAATTAATACAACAGAGCAACATAGATGTTATTGTCCTTCTTTCGAGCGCTGGTCCAGTTGTTAAAATGGCGATTCTTATTTTATTACTTATGTCGGTAATTTCCTGGGGAATAATATTTTCGAAAATATTTGTTATTAGGGGTGCAACTCGAAGGTCTGCAAGGTTTCTTGAAAGATATCATGCGAGCGAAAATTTTGGGACACTATTCTCTTCGACCAGAAACATAAGCGGGCCGATTGCAGAAATCTTCAGAGCAGGTTATAAAGAAGTTGTTAAAACCAGGAAAACTAAAAAACCACCCAATGTATATAACAATCCTCAGTCAGGATCGCCTGAAGAATTTTCTTCCGAACTGGAAGTTGTCGATTTAGTTGAAAGAGCATTAAAAAAGGCCATGACAACTGAAATTTCCAAACTGGAGAATTCACTTACCTTTCTCGCAACTACGGGAAATACAGCGCCATTTATAGGACTTTTTGGAACTGTATGGGGAATTATGACTTCTTTTATTGGACTTGCGGGCAGTCAGGGGGTTCCTTCATTGCAGGTTGTTGCACCCGGAATAGCTGAAGCTTTAATAGCCACAGCAATAGGTTTAGCTGCAGCTATACCTGCAGTTGTCGGTTATAACTATTTTATAAGCCAGGTTAGAAAAATTGATTTGGAGATGGAAAATTTTTCTGCAGAATTCCTCAATGTGGTTGAAAGATATATTAACAGGTGAGTAATGGGTTTAAAAAATGGCGATCGGAAATACGAATAAGAACGGGAGAACCGTTTTATCAGAGATAAATGTTACACCTTTTGTGGATGTAATGCTTGTTTTACTCATCATCTTTATGGTTACCACTCCCATTTTATATCAGGGGGTTAATGTAAATCTGCCTAAAACATCTTCAAAGCCTATTCCTTCCTTGCAAACTGACAAGAAATTAATGATAACATTGACAAAATCCACGGATATTTATATTGAAGATGAGAGATATGATATATCTAATCTGGGGGGTGCCATAAAAGAATATATTTTGGAAAACGGTAAAGAAATTAACACTGAGCAGGTTTTTCTCAGAGCTGATTCATCCGTACGTTATGGTTATGTAATAGAAGTTATGAGTGAGATTAAGAAAGCTGGTGTAGAAAAGGTTGGATTAATTACAGAGCCAAAATAATTAACATTTAAAATGACTAGAAGAAAAAATAATTCCAGTTCGACTGGTATAATTGTCTCTATAATTTTCCATATTGCATTAATAGCTGCTCTTATTTACTTAAGCGCTAATAAAAAAAAAGACATAATTCCAGTTGAAAAATCCATTGAAGTATCTTTGGCTACTGGCAGCGGCAGGTCGGAATCAAGTTCATTAAATAATTTTTCCAAAGCTGAGACAAAGGAAAAGACCAAGAAGGAAGAAATAAAGGAAGAGATAGAAGAGGAAAAAGTTGTACCCGAGAAGGAAATTCCGAAGAAAGAGGATATTGAAGAAACCAAGATTGTGGAGGAAGAAATAAAAAAAGAGGTTAAAGAAGTTGTAAAGAAGAAAGAAGAGCTGAAGAAAGCGGTGCCGATTAAGAAGAAGAAAGTTGAAAAGAAGAAAGTTGAAAAGAAGAAAAAGAAAGTAGCTAAAAAAAAGGAAAAGCCAAAGAAAGTTGTAAAAAAGAAAAAGGAAGTTGTTAAAAAAGACGATAATGCTAGAGAGGGTGTACTTAAAGAATTAAAGAAAAAGGCCATACTCAAAGGATTAAAAAGTGAAGATAAGGGAACCAAAGTAGCTAATGCTGAGGGCGATGGAACCGGGGGTCTGGAAACAACAGGCAGTGGAGGCGGCACTTCTGTAAATCCTGTTGTACTGCGCATTTATTATGAAACAATTTCTGACAGGATAGAAAGTAATCTTGAATCACTTCCAAATATAGAACCTGAGTTGGTTGGAGTTTTAGAGTCGGAAGTAAGCTTTTATATGTATGAAAGTGGAGGAGCTTATAATGTGGCTATTTATAGTTCATCGGGAAACGAAATATTTGACAAATCGTGTGTAGCAGCTGTGAGATCGGCTTCACCATTTCCCGATCCTCCCAAAGAGCTAATATCTAAAATAAAAAAGGAACCATTTGTTGTTCCCTGTGATAATAAAGGACAGACGTTTTAATGAATTTAATTTTAGTGAGACACGGAAAAACAAACTGGAACGAGTTAGGAAGGTGCCAGGGAGTAAGTGATATTCCCTTAAATCAAAATGGTTTGGCTCAGGCTGACAAACTGGCTTATTCTCTAAAAGATGAGAATCTGGATGTAATTTATTCAAGTGATTTGCAAAGAGCCGTAGTTACAGCACAAAAAGTTGCCGAATTTCATTCGCTAGAGGTTAACATCGAAAATAAATTTAGGGAGATGGACCAGGGGGAATTCGAAGGGCTTGATTTTAGTTATATACGAGAAAAGTATTCTGATGTTTTAAAACATTGGAGAGAATCGCCAGAAACTCTCACAATCCCGGGAGGGGAGTCTTTAACAGATGTACAAAATCGCGCTTACGATGCAGTTTTAAATCTAATTGAAGAATATAATTCTAAAACCGTACTGGTAGTTAGTCATAATTTAACAATTATTACCCTGCTTTGTAAATTTCACGGTAAATCAATGAAGAGCTTTAGAGAGTTCATGGTAAGTGAGTGCTCCAAGAGCATAATAGAATTTAAAAACGGAGATTTCCACGTTAAGTTAGTAAACGATATATCTCATTTATAAGTAAATATCATGAAAGAAGAAATAGCTAAAATTGTTGAACAGACCATTTTGGACTTATCCGAATTCAATATAAGCAATATTGAGAATATTAAATTTGATGTACAAGTTCCGAAGAAAAAGGAGTTTGGAGACTTTTCAACAAATGCTGCATTAATTATTTCTAACAAATTGGATCTGAACTCCAGAGAAGTAGCTAAAAAAATTGTCGAGCAAATAAATAAACATGAATATCCTATAATAGATAAGCTTGATATAGCCGGTCCTGGATTTATTAACTTCTATATAAAAGAAACATCCATAGTTACAAAGTTAATTGATATATTCACTAAAAACGAAAAATACGGAAGTTCCAACATAGGGCAATCTCAAAAAGTGATAGTTGAGTTTGTGAGTGCAAATCCCACTGGTTTACTACATTTTGGCCACGCAAGAAATGCTGTTGTTGGCGATTCGATATGCAGGATTTTAAATTTTTCCGGATACAAGGTTACAAGAGAATTTTATATAAATGATGCTGGAAGGCAGATGGAGATGCTCGCAGAATCTGTTTATGCACGTTACATGCAAATTTGGGGCTTTGAATATGAAATTCCTGAAGACGGCTACCATGGTGATTATATTGTAGATATTGCAAATGAAATTAAAAAACAATCAGGTGACAAATTAACTAAAGAAGATAAAAACAAGGCTCTTGAGATATCCAAGGAAATAGCATACAAAATATTACTCGGAGAGATAAAAAAAGATCTAAAAGAGCTAAGGGTAGAATTTGATAATTGGTATAGTGAAAGATCAGAATTACATGATGGAATTGAAAACCGTAAATTAAATACAATAAAAGAAAAGCTCGGTAAAGCTAATGCACTTGAGATTAAAGACGGTGCACTTTGGTTTAAGGCCACTGAATTCGGGGACAGTCAGGATTGGGTCTTAATTAAAAGCGATGATGCTCCAACATATTTTATTGCTGATATTGCATATCATGATGATAAATATGAAAGAGGTTATACAAAACTTATTAATGTCTGGGGAGCAGATCACCATAGCCATTTCACAAGATTAAAAGCTGCTATGAAGGCACTTGGCCACAATGAAGAATTGCTGGATGTTCTGCTGATTCAGTTTGTACGATTAATTAAAGAGGGAAAAGAAGTCTCAATGTCTAAGCGGGCGGGAACATTCATAACATTAAGGGATGTGCTAAAAGAAGTTGGATGTGATGTAACAAGGTTTTTTCTATTAATGAGGAGTTCGGACAGTCATCTCGATTTTGATCTGGACCTTGCCGCAAAGCAGTCAAATGATAATCCTGTTTACTATGTTCAGTATGCTCATGCAAGAATTTCGAGTATTTTAAGAAATGCCAATGATTATTCCTTATTATCATCACAAGAATATCTGAATGAGTTAAAAAACGAGGATGAAAAAAATATTGTTAAAAAACTGTTGCAATTCCCAGAAGTTATTGAAACAAGTTCCAATTCATTATCTCCACATAAAATTGTTTACTATCTTCAAGAATTAGCATCAGAATTTCATATGTATTATAATAAATCTAAAATTATTAATTTAGATGATAAAAATTTAAGTTCAGCTAGAATATATTTAATAAGCTGTATTCAGATAGTTATCCGAAATGGTTTAAACTTACTTGGAGTTAATGCTCCGGACAGGATGTGAAGATGAGCGGGGAGAAAAAACCTACAAATACAAGAATACTATTATTTTTCTTCGGATTTGTTTTTCTGTTTTTCCTTGTCTTTTCTTTGGGGGTGATTGTAGGGAAAGGATTGAGCAATAAAAATTCAAATAAAATAATTACAAAAGACTCTTCCAAAAGACAAAACATTGAAGAAATACCAGAAAGATCAATTGAGAATGAACTAAAAGAATATGATACAGAACTTAAACAAGAAACGGTAAAAACCGAGACAGTTGACAAGCAGCAGCCTGTAAAAGAAGTTAAAGTGGAGAAAGAAGTCAGTAAAGATGAAAAAATTAAGGATGTTTTAGAGTCGGTTAAAGGTACGAAAAAAGAAACAAAAGTAGCTAATGTGGGGTCCAATTTTCCTGAAACGGATAAAAACGGGAAATATACAATTCAAATCGGTTCTTTCAAGGATAAAAACAGCGCTCAAAAAGCCTTAAACCTTTATCAGGCAAAGGGTTATCCCGCTTTTATAAAAGAATATAATCCTGAAGATAAGGTCACATGGTATAGGCTTAGAATAGGGACATTCAATGACAAGACAAAAGCTAAGAAATATAGTGAAGTGCTGAAGAATAAAGAAGATAATATAGCAACTTACATTACTGTTAATTATTGATTATGAAAATATTAAAGCTAATAATTTTTATTTTTATATTTTTGTCTTATAACATTTCTGACACTTTTTCCTATTCAAAACTATCACCTGTAAAAACTAATTTTGGGTTGCATCAAGCCGAGTTTCTTACCAATAGCGGTATAGTAACAGTTAATTTGCCATCAGATATGGTTCCGGGAGAAACAATTTCGGGAAGCGTTATTTTTGGTGGGAATACAAGTCAGTTTGACCTGATTATTGAAGGAAAAATAATAAATTTATTTAATAACAATTTTATTATAAAACTCCCTACAAGTATAACAACAGGGGTTGTTAGTGTGGTTTTAAGATATTTAAATGGTGTTGAGATCGGAAGAGCGTTTTTTCCAACCAACTTGGTAAAATTAAATAAAATCAACAATACATCCACTACATCTTTTAAATTACCCCTTCATGGAAGATCCGGAATCCCTTCTGAAGTCATAGGGCCATTTGACGGAGATTATCAAAATACATCTATTAATCTAAGTGGTCAGAAGCTGACTATACTGGCCGAATCGACAGGCAAGATGGTTTTTTTAGGTTCTAACACTCATAAAGGCCCGGGAATTTTAGCTTTATCTGAATCTGGTCAGAATGTTAATGGAAAATATACTAATCTTATTGTTGTTAAAGTTGGTGATGAGCCTTATATAGATGATAAGAAAATAGAAGTTCCAAAAAAAACAGAATCCCTTCCCGAGGTTGCGGATTCAACCGTAAAAGAATCTGTTCCTGAAGCAAAGATAAAAGAAAAGGAATTTGAAGATATAGATAAGGTTTCTGCTCCAACTATGGAAGATGAGGTTGAAAAGGATACTGAAAAAAGAGAAGAAGTAATTGAGATAATTGAAAAGGAGAGTGTTGAAGTCGAAAAAGGAAATAGTTATGCATTGGTAGAAGGTGATTTAACCAGGCAGTTTAACTCCAGATTTTATGATTTTAGCTCTGATAAGTATTCCAGATTTCAAAAGGAAAAACCTGTTACAAGCAAACAAGTTAGCCAAGTTAAAGAAATCAAGTTAGTAGACCCTAAGTTTGAGAAAAAAGATAGCACAGAGAATACAAATACTTCCGATCAAAAGTTTTGTGTTCAATTAGCTTCATTCAAGAAAAAGAGTGAAGCAGATAACTTTTTGGCCAGGATGAATTCCATAGGTCTGGAGGGTTATATAAAGGAAGTGGATTTACCAAAAAAAGGAAAGTGGAACAGGGTAAGAATCGGAGGTTTCAATAGCAGGAATGAAGCCAGAATTTTTAGTGAAAAAATAGACAAGAAGAAATTGTTTATAAATTCAGTGCTAATAACTGTGGAAGATTAAAGGATCTAGCTTAATGGAAAATACTGAAGCCTCAGAAATTATAGATGAAGTTGCCGAAAGGTCTAAAGGTGGTAAAAGACCCGAATCATCCAAGTTGTTATCAAGTGGTATTAAATCCTGGTGGGTTTTATTATTAAGACCGATAGAAGATTATCTAATAAAAGAAGGTTACCATCCCAATGTATTAACAATAACAACATTAATAGTTTCCGGGATCACTGGTTATTTCTTTCATCTTGGTTGGTTTTTTGTTGCGGGTGTATTTTTGTTCGCCGGTTCAACTTTTGATGTTTTTGATGGAAGAGTTGCCCGGGCACAGGGATTAAGTTCCGAAAGCGGGGCTTTTTTCGATTCCTGTATCGACAGATATTCAGAAGCTTTGATCTATTTAGGTTTGTTAAGCTATTTTAGGGACAGTTATTTTATTTATCTGATTTATTTGATTTTGAGCACTTCAATGATGGTCAGCTACACCAGAGCCCGTGCGGAGGGTCTTGGGATAAAATGTGAAGTTGGTATTATGCAGAGAACCGAAAGAGTTGTATATTTGGGGTTATTTTCAGTATTTAATATTGTGGGCAATAAAATTAGTTACTCTATGGGTATAGGCACCGGAGATTATCTAATAAAAATTGCTATTATACTGCTGTTTGGATTTTCCCTTTACACATCTATTCAAAGAATGCAACATGTTTTAAATGAATTAAAGACCAAATAATTGTAGATTAGAGGTTTAATTCTCTTTTGCGGATCTTTCTTTGATCCTGCTTGCTTTCTTGGAAAGCCCTCTTAGATAATAAAGTTTAGCTCTTCTGACTTTACCTTGTCTTTTGACTTCAATTTTTTCAACTAAGGGTGAATGGACGGGAAATATTCTTTCAACACCCGTACCATAAGAAACTTTTCTAACTGTAAAAGTCTCGCGTGAGCCTCCGCCTTTCTTAGCAATTACAACACCTTCAAAGATCTGGATTCTTCTGCGGTCACCTTCTTTAATATTATAGTGTACAGCTACTGTATCACCTGCTCTAAAATCTGGTACATCTGTTTTTAAATTTTTATTTTCAAATTCTGAAATTATATTCATTTTTGAACTCCTTAAAATCAAATCTTACACGAAAGTAATCTGTCTAAAATGATTGCAGTTGCACTCCTAACGGACAAATGATTAAAATTAGTAAAACCTCTCACAGGTTTTAAAACATAATCAGCTTTATCCGTAATTTCCTGTGCAATGCCCCAACCAGTTCCAAATAATATAAGAAAAGGATTATCATTTTCAAATATTTTTTTTCTTAGCTCATTGTATCCAATCATATTTTCATTTAAACGTGCGTCAGTAAATATCAATTTTGGCTCTTTATTTTCTACTTTATGTATTTCTGTTATCACGTCATCAATTGTATTTTTTATTTTAACTATTTCAAATGCTTCGCTTTTAGTGTCATTAAATTTAACACCTTGTCCAACAATCCAGTGATCAATAAGTTTTTTTGCCAACTTCTGTTGTTCAACTACGGGAGTGACAAGAAAAAATTGTTTAACTCCGTATGTAGTACCATCCCTGGATATATCGTGTACATCTATGCTTTTACAAGCAGTAGAAATAATTTCGAGCTGTTTATTGTATACAGGATAATGGATTAATGCAATATACACATTATATGAAGGTGCATTTTCAATCTGATAGTTTTTTAAAATATCGCTTTCTTCTTTTGTTAATTTGGAATAATCAAGAATGTCGGGATTTTTTTTAAACGTTCTTTCAATACTTTTTCTTTTTCTCCAGACTTCTATGTTAGCATGGTTCCCAGTTAACAATATTTCAGGAACTTTTAAACCCTTGTAGTCATTAGGCTTTGTGTATTGGGGATATTCAAGAAGACCGTCCTTAAAAGATTCTGATTTGACGGATTCAATGTTACCCAGCACACCTGGAACATATCTTGATACTGCATCTGTTATAATTGCAGCGGCATATTCTCCACCCGAATTAATATAATCTCCAGTAGATAGTTCAAGATCAACATATAATTCATTAACTCGTTCGTCAATTCCTTCGTATCTTCCGCAAAGTAAGACAATCTGATCAAATTTAGATAAATTTTCTGCAATTTGATCATTAAATTTTTGTCCCTGGGGAGTTGTTAAAATAACTATTGATTTTTTTTTATTATCTTTTATTTCCTCGACGGCTAATCCAATTGGCTCGGGGGACATTACCATCCCTGAGCCTCCGCCATAGGGTGTGTCATCAACTTTTTTGTGTTTATTTTTAGTAAAGTCTCTTAAATTATGGATGTTAATATCAACAATGTTTTTTTCTAATGCCTTATTTATTATTCCATGAGAGAAAACTGAATCGAAAAAATCAGGGAATATTGTTATTATATCAAACTTCATCACTATGTATTTTATTTAATCTAATAGTCCTTCTGCGGGGTTAATTATTATTTTAGATTCTTCAAAATTAATGTCTAAAATGAATTGCTCAACAAATGGAATCAGATACTCCTTATCTTCAATTTCATTTTTTATAACAAGTATATCCTGAGCCGTATTGTTCAATAAATTATCAACAGTGCCAATATATTTGTCTGAGACGTTGAAAACTTTTAAACCGATTAGTTGATACCAGTAAAATTCATTTTCATCTAGCTCGCCGAGGTCTTTTTCATCAATAAGTATATTGGCGTTTTTAAGTTTATCGGCTTGTTCAGGTGTATCAATACCTTGCAATTTAACAATTGCAGTGTTTTTATGAATTCTTACTTTGGATATAAGATATTTTTGAGGTTCTTCTTCCGATGATAAATCAATATAGATATGCTTAAAATTTTTAAAGTTATCTAAACTTCCACTATAAGGCAGGACCTTCAGTTCACCTGAAAGTCCGTGTCTTTTAGTAACTTTACCATATGTTATAAGCCCCATTGTTTTGTGGCTTACTTGCTTTTATTATTCAAGAATCTCTAAAACAGCACGCTTTCTCATTTTAGCAGCTGCAGCACTTAATATTGTTCTGATAGCCTTTGCTGTTTTACCCTGTTTACCAATTATTTTCCCTAAATCTTCCTGAGCAACTTTCAACTCTAAAACAGCGGTCTGCTCTCCCGCAACTTCTGTAACCTCTACTTGCTCTGGGTTATCTACTAGAGATTTAGCTATAAAACCAACAAGTTCTTTAAGTCTGTCCATAATAGTTAGCCTCCTTCGTATTATCTATTTGTAGATTCGGAATCTATAATTAAATTTTACAATAAGTCTGATATTAATTTACTGACTCTATTCGTAGGTTGCGCTCCGTTACCGATCCAAGTTTTTACTTTATCGGTATCAACCTTTAATTCGTGAGGTTTTTTCGTAGGGTTGTAATAACCTAGTATTTCAAGAAATTTTCCATCACGAGGAGAACGAACATCGGCAGCAACAATCCTGTAAAAAGGTCTCTTCTTAGAACCCATTCTCATTAGTCTGATTTTTACCAACCTGATTTTACCTCCTAAATTAATAGTAATATTTTAATGTTTTTTACATAAATTTCATCATTCTTTTTGCTATCTTACCCATTTTTCCCATATTTTTCATCATATTTCTCATCTGAACAAAGTTTTTAATCATTCTATTTACATCTTCAACCCTTGTACCGCTGCCTTTTGCAATTCTTTTTCTTCTGCTGCCATTTAAAATCGCATGGTTTCTTCTTTCTTTTATGGTCATTGAATCAATGATAGCAAGGTTTTTCTTTAACTCTTTTTCGGCCACTTCCATAGCTTTGGCATTGTTTGCAACTTTTTTCATTCCCGGAACCATATCAGCAATGTTTTCAAGGGAGCCGAGTTTGTTCATAGCCTGGATGGATTCTTTGTAATCTTCAAGATTAAACTGCTTTTTAAGAATTTTCTTAGCCATTTTTTCAGCTTGTTCCTCTTCAAAAGCGGATTCAGCTTTTTCAATAAGGCTAAGCACATCGCCCATTCCTAAAATTCTTGAAGCAATCCTGTCAGGGTGAAATACTTCCAGTGCATCGGATTTTTCACCTGTTCCGAAAAATTTGATTGGTTTACCTGTTACGGATTTGATTGATAATGCTGCCCCGCCCCTTGCATCACCATCCATTTTGGTTAGGACTACACCATCGAGGTCTAGCTGTAAGTTAAAATTTTCTGATACATTAACGGCATCCTGACCAGTCATGGCATCTGCTACTAAAAGAATTTCTCCGGGGTCTACTTTATCTTTAATTTGTTTCAGCTCATCCATCAACTCCTCATCTATATGGAGCCTTCCGGCCGTGTCAATAATTACAACATCCGAGCCTTGATTTTTAGCCTGGTTTATCGCGTCTTCACAAATATTAACCGGGTTGCTTCCGGGCTGAGTGTCATATACATCAACATCAATATGCTCTGCAAGAACTTTTAACTGTTCGATAGCTGCTGGTCTGTATACGTCCGCTGGGACAAGCAAAGGAATTTTTTTGTGACTTTCTTTTAAATACTTGGCCAGTTTTGAAGCTGTTGTGGTTTTACCTGAACCCTGAAGCCCGACCAACATTATAATCATTGGTGGTGCAACATTCAGATTCAGTTCTGAATTTTTCTCGCCTAAAACTTTAATTAGTTCTTCGTGAACAATTTTTACAAACTGCTGACCGGGAGATAAGCTTTTTGCTACTTCCTGTCCAAGAGCCCTTTCTTTTATTGCGTTAATAAATTCTCTTACAACTTTAAAGTTTACATCGGCTTCAAGCAGGCTCAGACGCACCTCTCTTAGCGCGTCCTCGATATTCTTTTCGCTTAGTTTTCCATAACCCCTCACTCTTTTGAGGGTGGAATTTAATTTATCTGATATTCCTTCAAACATATCACTATCTATATTAAACTAAATAAACCAAGTTTTGTAGCATAGTTAGTTTTTAAAGTCAACTATATAATAATGGACAAAGGATTATATATCATTAAAATTATATCAATTTAATAGCACCTGGAATAATTAAATTGAAATTCGGATTATACAGTTTTTTAAGAGAAATGGTTAAGTACCCGACAAGAACCGGGTCTATAGCCCCTTCCTCGGAAGAATTATCGGATCTTATAACGGACAAAGCCAATTTATACGATAAAGAAACAGTTGTAGAATTTGGAACAGGAACCGGTGTTTTTACCGAAAAAATATTAGACAAAATAAATCCAGATACAACTTTTATTGCTCTTGAAATTAATCCAACTTTTGTTGAAGTTACAAAAAAAAGATGCCCGGATGTTGTTATATATAATGATTCTGCAGAAAATGTTAAAATACATCTGGAAAAACATGGTAAAAGCTCTTGTGACTGTATTATATCCGGGTTGCCCTGGACAGCTTTTCACCCACAACTGCAGGACAGGCTATTAGGTTCTATTTTGAATGTATTAAAACCAGGTGGTAAATTATTAACATTCTCATATTCACACAGTGTTGTGTTTCCTACGGCTATGAGATTCAGAAGGAAATTGAACAGTATGTTTTCTAAAGTTAATACTTCCAGAACTATATGGTCAAATTTTCCCCCGGCATTTATTTATAGTGCCAAGAAGTAATATTATTAGAATTTTATTTAACTGAATATTTTCTATTATGTCTCGACCAGTACTTTATCTTATTGATGGCAGTTCCTATATCTTCAGGGCCTATTTTGCTGTAAGAAATTTAAGCACATCTAAAGGTTTTCCAACTAATGCACTTTATGGATTTACATCCATGATATTCAAATTTTTAAAAGATTATAAACCTGATTATGTGGGAATAGTATTTGATTCAAAGGGGCTTACTTTTCGAAGTGAAATTTATCCGGAGTATAAAGCCAACAGGGGAGAACCCCCTGAAGATCTTAAACCTCAATTCCCAAAAATATTTGAAATGGTTGACGCATTTTTAATTCCATTAGTCCAGATGGAAGGATTTGAAGCGGACGATTTGATTGGGACGATTGCAAAATTTAATGAAGAAAAAGGTATTGATGTAGTTTTAGTAACTGGCGACAAGGATTTTTATCAGATAGTATCGGAGAAAATAACTCTTATTGATACAATGAAAGATAGTAAAACCGGAATTCAGGAAGTTAAAGAAAAATACGGGGTAAGGCCGGATCAGATAATTGATTTTCTTGCTCTTACTGGAGATTCGATAGACAATATTCCGGGTGTAAAGGGAATCGGGCAGAAAACTGCTTCAATGCTTATTTCTACATACGATAATTTGGATAATTTGTACGATAATTTGGAAAATTTAAAACCCAGAATAAAAAAGCTTTTGGAAGAAAATAAGGAAAACGCATATTTAAGCAGAAAACTTGTCACTATAAAAACAGATGTTCTTGTTAATACGGATTTGAGCAGCTTTAAGTTTAACGGTTTTAATACGGATAAGCTTTCATCAATGTTTAATGAGTATGAATTTAAAAACTTATTCAGGGAACTAGGTGAAGACGGGAATTTAAAAAGAGTTGATTTTAATAATGATTCTGTAGTTAATTATGATGATTACGAACTGGTTTTAGATGTTGATGAGTTTAATGACGTAATAAGTTTTATTAATAGTACAAATGAGTTGTCAATTGATCTGGAAACAACTTCCAGGTTGCCAATGGAAGCAAAAATAGTAGGTTTTGCCTTAACGCCTGCAGGAGGAAAAGCCTATTATATTCCGGTCGGTCATATTAATATTGATGAGAATACAGATCAGCTTAATATTGAAAAAGTTATCGATAAGTTAAAGCCTGTTTTAGAAGATCCCTCAATAAAAAAAATAGGGCAAAACCTGAAATATGAATCTGTTGTCCTGCGTAATTATGATATTGAACTTAAAGGCATATTTTTTGACACAATCATTGCCGCACATCTATTAGATTCTTCACTTACAAGTTATAAACTTGATAAATTATCGAAGCTGTATCTAGGGCATACAATGATCTCCTATGATGATGTTACCGGAAAGGGTAAGGACAGGATCAATTTTTCTGAAGTTGAGCTGGATTTGGCCAGAAAGTATGCATGTGAAGATTCCGATATAGCATTCCTTCTCTATAAAAAATTATTTGCACTATTAAAGGAAAATAACCTATTAGATGTTTATCAGAATAAATTAATTAAATACATAGATGTGCTATCCGACATGGAATTTACCGGAGTTAAAATAGATATCGGTTTTTTAAAGAATTTGTCTGAGGAATTTCAAGAAAAACTCGACGGTATTACTAACGATATTTATATCACAGTAGGAAATAAATTTAATATAAATTCACCTTTGCAGTTAAGGAAAGTTTTATTTGAACAACTAAATTTGCCTTCAAGAAAGAAAACAAAGAAGGGAGAGCCCTCAACTGATTCTGAAGTTCTGAAAGATTTAAGTAAATTTCATGAAGTTCCGGATCTAATTCTTAAGCACAGGGCGTTAACCAAATTAAAATCAACTTATGTTGATTCTCTTCCCAGGCTTGTGAATCCTAAAACCAACAAAATACACACCTCTTTTCATCCCGTAGGAACCTCAACGGGCAGATTGAGTTCGAGTGACCCCAATTTACAGAACATCCCCATTAAAACAGAGGATGGAAGGAGAATCAGGAAGGCTTTCATCTCCGAGGAAAATTATTCGATTCTTTCTGCTGATTATTCTCAGATTGAACTCAGATTGCTGGCGCATTTCTCTAAAGACGAGACGTTAATTGAAGCATTTAAACAGGATCAGGATATACACAGGCGCACTGCTTCAGAAATTTTTAATGTTACTGAAGATGAAGTTACTTCAGAAATGAGAAGATTGGCAAAAAATATTAATTTTGGAATTATTTACGGAATTAGTTCTTACGGATTGTCAAGACAGTTAGGTACTTCTGTTTCAATATCAAAAGAATATATGGACAAGTATTTTAACAAATATTCCAAAGTTAAAGATTATATGGACGCTTCAATAAGAGATGCACAAAACAAGGGATATTCGGAAACTATCATTGGAAGAAGAAGGCCGATCAAAGAATTAGAATCAAAAAATAGTGTCCAAAGAGGATTCGGGGAAAGGGCCGCGATTAATACTCCCATACAAGGCTCTGCAGCTGATATAATTAACATTTCGATGATTGGAATTTTTAATAAATTACAAGATAAATATAAATCTAAAATGATATTGCAAGTTCATGACGAACTGCTATTTGAGGTCTATGATAAAGAACTTGAAGGAGTATCTCAGTTAATTAAAACCGAAATGGAAAGCGCATGGGAATTGAGGGTTCCTTTAAAAGTGGATATAGGTGTAGGAAAAAATTGGGCGGAAGCTCACTGATAATAAATTAATTCAATGAATAAAATTTTTTTAAATCTAATAACCATATTTTTTGTTTTTGCCAACTCCTTTAGTGCTGTTGCCGGTATAGATAAAAATAAAATTTATTCGTTCATACCATCCAATGCGAGAAAAAAAGGTAATTTAGGGGTTTATATAAAATCTTTAAAAACAAATGAAGTTATTTTTGATTATAATAGCAAAAAAAATTTTATTCCTGCTTCTAATAATAAAATAGTTTCCTCTTTTGCAGCACTTGGCCTGTTGGGTAATGATTTCAGATTTAAAACAGAATTTTACTCAGGTGGAGAAATACACGGCAGTGTGTTGCATGGTGGTTTATATGTAAAAGGTTATGGTGATCCAACCATTGATCATGAAGCCCTGGAAAGGATTGCAAAACGATTATATTTAATGGGCATCAGAGAGATAAGAGACGGAATTTACCTTGATAGTTCTTATTTTGATAAAAAGAACTATCAGGATGGATGGAAGAAGGAATGGAGAGGGGATTACTATTCTCCTCCTGTAGAGGCATTCTCACTTAACTATAATACATTTGATGTTCATGTAAGTCCTTCAAAAGTTGGAAACCGGGCACATGTTACGACTGATCCGCAAAGTTCTTCGCTTAGAATAGTTAATAAAACCGTAACAAGCAGCTCAAGATCGGCAGTTGTTGTCAGATATAACGGTAATAAAGAATTACTAGTGAGTGGTCCGGTATCAAAGAGGTGGGGAAAAAGTAAATACACCGTATCGGCTTTGGAGCCTACATTATATTTTGGTACGGTTCTAAGGAATGCTTTAATTGAAGAAGGGATTAAAGTGGGTGGGGGCATACGTGTCGAGAATGTTCCTAAATGGGCGAACAAGATATTCGATTTTTATTCGGAAACTCTTGATTCAATAATCTACGAATACAATAAAGAAAGTATAAACATCATTGGTGAGAATCTTGTAAAAACCCTCGGGGCTGAGTTTGTTGGAGAGCCCGGTTCATGGGAAAATGGAAACAGGGTTATTTCAAGTTATTTGAAAGAAGTAGGGATTAACAGTGAATTTAGGATTGTTGACGGTTCGGGATTATCGGTTGATAACAGAATATCTCCCAAGATTCTGGGTGATATACTGGTTAAAGCTTATAATAATTCGGAAATATCCAAAGCATTTTTACCCTCACTTCCAATTGCAGGGATTGACGGGACTTTAGAAAAGAGATTCCTTCGTACAAATATTAAAGGAAATGTCTATGCAAAAACAGGCTATCTGAATGGAGTAAGATCATTGTCCGGTTATGCATTTTCAAGTGAAGGAGAGATTTTTGTATTTTCCATAATATCAAACGGGTTAGGACCAATAACCAAAATATTTCAAAATAAATTACTCATGGAACTTGTTAATTGTTGCAGTTCATAGAACTTGTTTGCCAAATCAACAAATTCAGAAATTTCGAGTGTTTCCGCTCTTCTTTTGTAGTCTATTTCACTTTCTGTTAACACTTTATCAATTAATTCTTTTTCAAAATGATTGCTAAGTGAATTTCTTAGTATTTTCCTTCTGGTTGAAAATGCCTGCCTTATAACCAGCTCAAACATTTTTTCATCTTTTACTTCATATTTTGGTTTTCCAAGTGGCACCATAGTTAAAACAACTGAATCTACCTTTGGTTTTGGATAAAAAGCCGAAGGTGGAATTTTAAAGTTCATTTTTACATCAAAATAATTCTGCATCAATATTGAAAGTGAACCATAATCCTTGGATCCGTGCTTTGAACAAATTTTATCACCAACTTCTTTTTGAACTGTAATTACAATCTTTTCAAAGATTTTTCTGTTTTCATATATTTTTAAAAGTATTGGTGCAGAAATATTGTAGGGAAGGTTTGAAATTAGCTTTAATTTTCCATTCCTGTAATAGTCTTTAAAGTCTAATTTCAGTACGTCTTCATTAATTAAATCTATATTCTTGAATTCGGCAAGATCTTCACGAAGGTATTTGATCAATCTTTTATCTTTTTCAATAGCAGTAATATTTTTTACATTAGGAGCGATCAATTTGGTTAAAGCTCCTTTCCCCGGGCCAATTTCTATCACAAAATCACTTTTCTTTAACTCACCCAATTTACATATTTTTTTTAAGATGTTTTTATCTATAAGGAAATTCTGACCAAGACTCTTAGAAGGATGAAATGATTTTTTAGGCAGTTCTTTTATCTTCAATGGGGAATTTGTCCTTAATGTGTTTTATCGCTAATTACTTTTTCATTTATCATTTCTTTGGAATGTAAAATTATGTCTTTTCCCATGCGTTTAGCCTCATAAAGAGCTGAATCAGCTTTTTTAAATAACTGGTCTATTGTTTCTGCATCGTCCGGAAAAGTTGCAATTCCAACGCTAAACTTTGCCTGAATTTCTACATCATTATAAATTATTTCTTTGTTTTTAAACCCTGATTTGATCTTGTTTGCTACTACAACAGATCCGTGATCGTTAGTGTTAGGGAGCAAAATTGCAAATTCGTCTCCTCCGTATCTTGCTGAAATATCTATATCTCTTGTAGATTCCATTATGGTTTTACCTATTTCTTTTATTATTTTGTCACCTGCAAGGTGGCCATATTCGTCGTTAATTTGTTTGAAATTATCAAAATCAATTAATATTAGCGAGACTTTCTCGGGATATCTGAGTGCCCTTGAAATTATATTAGAAAATAATTCTTTGAAGTGTCTGTGATTGTAAAGTCCTGAAAGCCCGTCTTTGATTGCCAGTTCTTTTATCTCTTTTACATTTGTTGAATACCTAATTGCTTTTGCAGCTTGTTGAATCAGTATTCTTGAAAGTTGTCTTTGTTCTTCATTAAATTCATATTTTTGAGTCCTACCAATAAATGTTGCTCCAAAAATATCTTCTTTTTTATCGTCACTGGTTGAGATGGGAAATATTAATGCTGATTTTATGGATTTAATTCCTAAAGCAAGATCAATTTCTTTATTAAAAACATCCCTATGTTTGGATCTTTCGGATATGTCCGGAAAGCTAAGTGATTTATTACTATCGCTTACCAAACCCACGAGTGACTGTGCGTGAAAAAAAGATTTATTAGTCAGGATTACGTCTTCACTCGATGTAAGGAGAATATCACTTTGATTACCTTTTTTTACTGAAAAGCAAACAAACTCTTGGGCCATTATGGTATCGAGCGTGTCCATCAGATTTTTTAGAATTAATTTTATATCGATATCAGATTCAAGTTTCTGAATGTACTGGTAAAGGGAGTTCAGTTTTTCTGTGTTTTCCTGGAAAACATCTGAGAGGTTATAAATGGAGACTAAGGAGTTTATCCTTTTTGCTAATATACTTGCTATGGCTTTGTGTCTTTGTGTGAATGCATTTTCTTCCAAGCTGTCAACAATAAGTACACCAACTGTATCATTGTGGTCTTCTTTATGTTCAACCGCGTATTCCTTTATTAAGGGAATTGCAAGTAAGGAACGAATATCAACTGTCGCATTATAGTAGGTAATATTTTCCCTCGGGTTTTTTATAGATCCCGTGACAAAAGGTGTTTTCGTTTTTAATGTCCAGCCTATGTAACCGCTTCTGAAATTTAGTTTTTGAGTGTTGTCAATTAATTCTTCACAGTTAGAAATGAAATTATTAATCTCGAACAACCCATCTTTGTTTTTTAAATAGAGTACTATCGAATTGGAGGGTAAAAGTTCTTTTAGTTCTTTTAATGAAGATGTTATTAACTTTTTAGTGTGTTCCCAGTTTGAATTGTTATCAGTATTTAAATCGTCGGGGATTTTTCTGAACGAATACCGGTTCTTAGGAGAAAAAACAGTTTTTCTTGAAAAGTAATTACCAAAAATTATTGTGCAGATTGACAAAAGAATGATGTTATAAAACGAGAGATAGCCTGTGTAAAGAACAAGCTCTATCACACATATAATTAGTAGTGCTGAAATGCCGATAATCTTGTTTGTAAATTTATATATTAAAGGAACAGCCAGAAAATAAACCGGAAATAATTCTCTTGTGGTATATGAAAATATTATTTCAAATAATGTGATTGTTAGTAATGCTATCTCTGCTTTTTTAATGGTGGTGATCTTACTGTTTTTTAACAGGAATTTTAGATTGTAAGTAAGCAAAAACAGCAGAGACAGAGTTAGTACAATTGATAATGAATTATTTGAAGAGAACCGAGAAGTTGTTATTAAAAATAAAATTATTGCAGAGCAGATCAACGACGGGATAGAAAGCATCTGCTTATAATCAAATTTTTTATTTATCTTCAAATTTATAAACTTTCTCACCTTCCTTAATCATTCCAAGTTCTTTTCGGAGAACTTTCTCGATAAATTTTTTGTCATTTTTAATTGCATTTATCTGAATGTTATAATCTTCGTTTTCTGCTTCAAGTTCTTTAATGCTCTCTTCGATTTTCTTGTTTTCCTTTTTTAAAAAGTGAAGCTTTGACGATTCCCTTGAAAAAAGAAATCCAAAAGATATTAAGAGGATTAAAATTAACAGTGTTCTAAATAATTTTTTATGCATTACCAATTATTAATTAAAAAAATCCACCCTGTAGAAAGGGATTGGTTCTTTTCTCAATACCAACGGTAGTTGAAGGACCATGTCCGGGGAAAATATTAAAATCATCGGGGTAAGTCATTATTTTTTGATTAATTGAACCTATTAATTCCTCCATGCTTGTTCCTCCCGTAAGGTCAACTCTGCCTACGCTCCCTGAAAATACTGTATCACCGGCAATTATATTATTTTCAAATACGAAGCAAACATGTCCCCATGTATGTCCTGGGACTAAAAGAATCTCTCCTTTCAGATTGCCGACTTTAAGAGTTTCTCCTTCTTCGATGTAACCGTCTACCTCGGGCATTTCAACAAAATCAAACCCGGGGAATCTTAATTTTGCTTCGGGCAATACATCTAGAACCGGTTTGTCTTTTTCATGTATATAAAAGGGTATACCGAGTTTTTGCTTGATTATTTCAACCCCTGCAACATGGTCTAAGTGACAATGGGTGTTTACTATTTTTGTGATTTTCACACCGGTGTTGTCTATTTCTTCCAGAATGTCCTGTACCTGTTCACCAGGATCTACTAACATACCTTCATTTGTTTCTTCATCTCCTATTATGTAGCAGTTTTCCATAAAAATTCCCCCTGCTATGCACTTTATAATCATTTGTTACCTCTAAGTATAATTTATTTTAAAATACTGAAGCTGTTAAAATCGCTTTTAGGTGATTTCCATTCAACGTCTATAGAATTAACCACGGCTCTGCTGGGACCTTTCCTGCACCAATTGCAAAGTTTTCTAAGATTTACTTCTTCCCCTTCCGCTATAATTCTGACATTCCCGTTAGGTAGGTTTTTCACCCATCCTTTTAAACCAAGATTTGTAGCAACATCAACGGTTGATGCCCTGAAAAACACACCTTGTACTTTACCTTTTACTTCAATGCAAACCCTTTTTTCCACCATTACTGTGGGGAGCTTATCAGAACTCAAAATTGCTGTCAATATACATATATATTATGCAGTACATAAATTGACAGTCAAAATTGCAAGATGTATTTTGTTATGGGTATGAGTAAATATAAAGCATGGTTCAGTTGTATTAGTGAAAAATGTAATGAGACATATTCGCTTAACGAGATAATTTACAGATGTCGCAAATGTGATAATTTGCTCGAAGTTGTTCATGACCTTGACGTCCTGAAAGAAACATCAGCTGATGACTGGAAGAATATTTTTGATCATAGATACAGACGACAAGGCTGGCCGTATGGAAGTGCTGTCTGGGGAAAAAAAGAATGGGTATGCCCTTCTGTCCAAGACGAAAATATAGTTTCAATGTATGAAGGGGCAACAAACCTTTTCTGGGCCGAACGATTTGGCAAACATGTAGGTGTGGAAGATCTATGGATCAAGATGTGCGGGAACAGCCATACAGGATCATTTAAAGATCTTGGAATGACTGTGTTGGTTTCGGTTGTTAAGCAGATGATAAGTGATAATATAAATATTCCTGCTGTTGCCTGTGCATCAACAGGAGATACATCAGCGGCGCTTGCCGCATACTGTGCATCAGCCGGAATTCCTTCAATTGTGTTTCTGCCCAAGGACAAGGTGTCTGTTGCTCAGCTTGTTCAGCCAATTTCAAACGGGGCACTGGTGTTGTCACTTGATACTGATTTTGACGGCTGCATGGAGATGGTACAAAAAATTACAAGTGAACAGAACATATATTTAGCAAATTCAATTAATTCTCTTCGAATTGAAGGGCAAAAAACCATAAGTATTGAACTATGTCAACAATTTGATTGGGAAGTCCCGGACTGGATAATCATTCCAGGCGGGAATCTGGGGAATGTATCTGCTCTTGGAAAAGGATTTTTAATGATGCGTGATTTGGGTTTGATAGACAGACTCCCAAGAATTGTTTGTGCACAAGCTCAAAATGCTAATCCTTTATACCTGAGTTATCTTACTGACTTTAAGGAATATCACCCCGTAACGGCAAAAAAAACACTTGCAAATGCAATTCAGATAGGGAATCCGGTTAGTATAAATAAGGCAATCAAAACATTGAAGCAGTTCGATGGCATAGTTGAGCAGGCATCCGAGCAGGAATTATCTGATGCTGCTGCAATTGTAGATAAAACCGGTACTTTTAATTGTCCGCACACAGGAGTTGCTTTAGCGGTTTTTCTTAAGTTACTGGATAAAAAGGTTTTCAGTTCAAAAGATAAAATCGTGATTATTTCAACGGCTCATGGATTAAAATTTGTTGAATTTAAAATTGGTTACCATACATCAACACTTAAAGATGTTCTGCCAAATCATCCAAATTTACCGATTGAACTACCAAATGATTATAACGCGGTAACAGAAGCAATTAATAAAAATCTTTTTAATTAAATTTAATTTCTTAATTTTTGTAAGTAAAAAAAAAGGGCTACAGCAAAAATGCTATAGCCCTTTTTCCTTAGGGCATATAATGAAAAATTGTTTTAGTTTCCAAATTTGAGTAATAAATCTACAAGGAGATTATAATTAGCGAAGTCTGAAACTTCATCGCTTCCAAACGGAACCTGAATACCGGCTCCAATACTCATTGTCTCACTACCTAATCTTACTCCAGGGGTTATATAACCTCCGGTTATATTGTCGTCAAAAGTAGTTGATGAAGAAAATAATAGTTCAAGTAAAAAGGAAGTCGACCACATATCACCCCAATTTGGTGTTATGCTTGCAACACCACCATACTTAACTACAAGTTCTACATCATCATCTTCAATTTCGTCTGCATTTGTAATAATATCCAGATCCACGTTACCCTGAAGTGCAAAACTACCACTGCTTGTTCCAAATACTGCATACGGTTTAACGGTGAATGCATCGTCAACGAAATACGAGAAATCCCTGAAATAGGCGGCTGCGGCTGCGGGACCCAAATCGTCATCTGTTGTTGGAATAACACCTTCAACTCCTAATGTTAAAACTGATTGTTCTGCATTTAATAATACGAACTTACCGCCAATTGCTATATTGCCGAGACCATAATCATCGTCATTTAAACCAAAGGCATCATCTGCTCCTGCAAGTGGAATTTTTGTATAAATTCCAAATAAATTTTCGTATATGTTAATGTCAGCTCTGAACTGGTTCATGATAAGATAGCCGTCATCATCCAGATCTACGAATTCAAAGTTTCCATAAATTCCTGTAAGGGAATATGGATGTTCAGCTGAAAAAGCCCTTGGAATATTAGCTCCGGACGCTTCGACTTCTGTATCAATTACAAATAAGGATCCTAATAATAAAGTAAAAGTGAATAAAGCTATTTGGATGTACATAGAAAAATTCTGTACTTTTTTCATTCCTTCCCTCCTTAATTTTGACAGATTTTAAACTGTCATAATTTTAATTCTTATTAATGATTTTAGTATATTCAGGAGAGAATTTCAAGTAAATTATAAATTGTTTGTAATGCAGGGTTTTATTTGTTAGTGTTTCAGGATGAAGTTCAATTTAAGTGGCTTATATGTTATAACTGCAAAGCATTTAATGCCCGGAGATTCGCTTTTAAACAAAGTTGAATCGTCTCTAAAGGGTGGAGCCAGAGTTGTACAGTTGAGAGATAAAGATAGTTCGAAATCCGAGATAATTGACCAGGGAAAAAAATTACTGGAATTGACAAAAAAATACAGGGTTCCCCTTATTATCAACGATAGCCCTGAGATTGCCCGGGAAATAGGAGCCGACGGGGTTCATATCGGTATGGGAGATTCGGATATTTCTTTTGTTAGGGAAATTTTAGGTAATGATTCTATTATTGGAGTTTCATGTTATGACGATTTGAATCGAGGTCAGATGGCTGAAAAAATGGGTGCGGATTACGTTGCATTTGGAACTCCTTATGACACCCCGACCAAGCCTGGCAGAAAACCCACATCTTTAGAGACACTTATCAAGGCATCGCAGTTAATAAAAATCCCGGTTTTTGCCATTGGTGGTATATTTCCTCATAATGCGAGGGAGATTCTAAATACGGGTGTTGACGGAATTGCTGTAATTACCAGTGTCTTCGGGGCGGACGACCCTGAAAAAGTTTCATTTGAACTTTCCCAATTATTTAAGGATTAACTTAATAACCTAGATCGGGTTTTTTCCTCGAGGATGCTATGCCCTCGGACAGAGCATGTGAAATTAATGGCAGACCAATTGTAGCATCGCAATAGCACTGAATAAATTGACCTTCCGGAGTTTCCTTTCCCCACGATACAGCTTCATCGAATGTGCATCCGGAAAGACCTCCCCATTGAGGCGAATCGGTTGTAATCTGGATTGCGTATTTATGTGGATAGTAAGTTTCACTGTCACCTGTTCCCTTTCTGTTAAACCCTCCTTGTCTGTTGGGTACAACCCTGTCCTTGTAGAGCAGATCGCTTGTGACAGCGAATAACTGAATGAAATCTTTTGGCACACCCCCGCCAATATATATAACTCCGGTGTCAGTTACTTTTTCTCCCATTTGCATGAACTCAACATAATCTCCTATAGCATCTATAGTCAGGTTAAATCCTTTGCTCCTTGCAATTAAAGCGGCATCACCATAGGGACTATCAGCGATTGCAGGACAAAAGATCGGAACATTCATCCTGGCAGCAGTTGCTACGATAGAGTTTATGTTTTTATTCCCAAGCCACTTTCCACATTCGAACAGGAATTCCCTTGAGGTATAATTTCTGGAATCATCCAATGTCAGAATGAATTCGGCTAACAGCTCGGTCATTTCCAGATAATCCGATTCTTTTCCATATACGTCGTAATATCTGTTTATCCCTTCCTTAAAAAGCTCGTTATCATCTGCGGTGGATTTTCCCTGCCAGTATGAAAAGCCCATCGCCTCGACAATATCTTCTGAAATATTTGCCCCGGTTGGGATAAGAACATCTATATAATTGTTTTCTATTAACCAGTTTATTATTTTCCACTGGCCCGTTGTTGAAAGAGACCCTGCATATCCTAAAAAGATGGTAACATTCTTATCTTCGATCATGTTTTTATATACTTGCACTGCTTTAGCAAGATTTTTCCCCTGGAATCCTGTGTTTCCCATCTCCTGCAGCAATTCTGAAATTGATTTTCCGGATTTTACGTCTATTGCTCTAACTTTTGATTTATAGAATTTCTCTGTGGACATTTATTACCCTTTTTTATATAACGATATTTACTAGTTTTTTAGGCACATAAATTACTTTTCTGATACTTTTATCCCCAATAAAGTTCTTTACTTTCTCATCATTAAGGGCGGTATCCTTAATAGTATCTTCATCGGCAGAAGTTGCCACGGTAAATTGAGACCTCACCTTACCATTCACTTGCACAACGATATTTAAATCATCGCTTTGAAGAAATTCTTTATTGTATTCAATCCAGGTTTTTGTAACCAGGCTGTCATTATTACCTAACACCAGCCATAGTTCCTGAGCTGCGTGGGGTGCCATAGGATAAAGCAGTCTGACAATTGCTTCAACGGAGGCTTTTAGTACTTTTTTGTCCTCAACGTTTTCAGTTTTGAATTTAGATATCTCATTTAGTAATTCCATAATTGCGGCAATCGCAGTGTTAAAATGAAATTTGCCTATATCTTCAGTAACTTTCTTAATAGTCTGATTGGTTTTTATTATAAGGTCTTTTGAAATCTTTGATAAATTGTTTTCCGCTATTTCGCTCCCATCTAAGCCCGAAATATTATCAAGCGATTCTGTTACCATCCTCCATACCCTGTTTAAAAATCTGAATGCACCTTCGACGCCCTGGTCACTCCATTCAAGGTCCTTTTGAGCAGGTGCTGCAAACAGCATAAATATCCTTACGGTATCTGCACCATATTTTGTAATCATATCATCCGGATCGACCACATTTCCGAGAGACTTTGACATTTTTGCCCCGTCTTTAATTACCATTCCCTGCGTGAGGAGGTTTTTAAAAGGTTCATCCAGTTTTGTCTGTCCGGTGTCTCTTAGTGCTTTTGTAAAAAATCTTGAATAAAGTAAGTGAAGAATTGCGTGTTCGATTCCGCCTATATACTGATCCACAGGAAGCCAGTATGAAACACTGGTTTTGTCAAACATTCCTTTTTCATAATTCGGAGAAGCGTATCTTAGAAAGTACCATGAAGATTCAACGAAAGTATCCATGGTGTCAGTCTCGCGTTTGGCATTTCCTCCGCATTTTGGACACTTTGTGTTTATAAAACTATCAATCTTAGAGAGAGAGGGTATCTCACTTTCTTTTATCTCTATATCAGACGGAAGCTCGACAGGAAGATTCTCCAAAGGAATTGTAACTTCGCCACAGGAATTCTGACAATATACAATCGGAATAGGCGCACCCCAGTAGCGCTGCCTTGATATTCCCCAGTCCCTTAAGCGATAATTTATTTTTTTAAGACCCTTAGAGTTTTCACTCAGGTATTCAGCAATTTTATCAAAGGCTTGGTCTGAGCTTAAATTATCGAATATATTTGAATTTAAAAGTATACCTTTATCCGTATAAGCGCATTCATCAATCCCTGGGTTATCACCTTTTGTGGGAAAAATAACCTGCTTGATCGGAATGTTGTATTCCCTTGCAAATTCCCAATCTCTTTGATCATGTCCGGGAACGGACATTACAGCTCCTGTTCCGTAGCTCATTAAAACAAAATTTGCAATCCAGATGGGAATCTTCTCGCCTGAAATAGGGTGTATTGCATCAATCCCCAAAGGCACTCCTTTCTTCTCTATCGTTTCAAGTTCGGCTTCAGTTAATGTGGACTTCGTGCAATCCGCAATAAACTCTTTTATTACTTCATTATCCTCCCCAGCTTTTTTTGCGAGCGGGTGTTCTGGAGCTATGGCAAGGTAGGTAACTCCCATAATCGTGTCTGGGCGTGTAGTGAAAATTTTAAGACTTTCATTATTTCCGCTAATTGCAAAATCAGCTTCCACTCCCACGGACTTTCCGATCCAGTTTTTCTGCATGGTTTTGACCGCATCCGGCCACCCGGTTAGCTTTTCAAGATCGTCAAGAAGCTGCTGCGAATAGTCACTGATTTTTAAAAACCATTGTGGAATTTCTTTTCTTTCAACTTCCGCCCCTGATCTCCAGCCTTTCCCGTCGATAACCTGCTCATTTGCCAAAACGGTCTGGTCAACGGGATCCCAGTTTACATATGAAGTTTTTTTATAAACAAGACCTTTTTCATATAGTTTAGTGAAAAACCACTGCTCCCATTTATAGTAGTCGGGATCACATGTTGCAATCTCCCTGTTCCAGTCGTAGCTAAAGCCGAGCCTCATAAGCTGCTTTTTCATCTGTTCAATATTCTGATATGTCCATTTTGCAGGGTGAATACCGTTTTTTATAGCTGCATTTTCTGCTGGCAGGCCAAATGCATCCCACCCGATCGGATGAAGCACATTATAGCCACACGACTTTTTATATCTGGAAATAACATCGCCAATTGTATAGTTTCTGACATGTCCCATATGGATTCTTCCGGAAGGATAGGGGAACATTTCAAGTACATAGTATTTATCTTTAGAGGTGTCTTCATCAACCTGATAGGCGTTTTCGTCTTCCCAGGTTTTCTGCCATTTCTCTTCGATTTCAATCGGATTGTATTCTTTCGTCATAAATGTTCTTTAAATTTTAATATAATGGTCTGCATTATTTTAATTAAAGTTGCTTAGCTTTCAAATTTATTTAGGTCTTTTTAATAATTATGTTAGATTTTGATATTGAACAGTTATGAGCGATAAAAACATTGAAGAAGTTATAAGTGATTTAAAAAGCTATTTAGAGTATTGTAAGCAGGTAGGGATTAAGGAACTTCCGCTAAAGGAGAATATTAAACAAGTGACTAAAAATGAATCATCAAAGAATGACAACAGAATAGAAACAGAACCTCTGAACGACCTGTTTATTTCTTCGTTACCCAAGCAATCGCTTGAAGAAATAAAAGATGACCTTGGAGAGTGTACCAGGTGCAAGCTTCACAGCACAAGGAATAACATAGTATTTGGCGAGGGAAATCCCAATGCCCGTTTGGTTTTTGTGGGAGAAGGTCCTGGCAGGGACGAGGATATGCAGGGAAGGCCATTTGTGGGAAGGGCTGGTCAACTGCTTACAAGAATTATAAAAGCAATGGGACTTGAAAGGGAAGATGTTTATATTTGCAATGTAGTAAAATGCAGACCCCCTGAAAACAGAAATCCCGAGCCGGATGAAGTTGCAAATTGCGAGCCTTTTTTATTCAGACAGATAAGGTCTATAGATCCCGAGGTCATAGTCTGTCTTGGTAGTGTGGCAACAGGGCTACTTCTTAAGCTTAAGAATTTTAAAATGGGTCAGTTAAGGGGAACGTTTCACCAGTATGGCAATTCAAAACTTATGATCACATACCATCCAGCTGCCCTGCTCAGGAACCCGAATTTCAAAAAACCTGTTTGGGAAGATATGCAATTAGTAATGAAAGAGTTAGATTTACCACTTCCAGGGTGATTAGCTCAGTGGATTAGAGCACTGGCCTCCGGAGCCAGGGGTCG
>JABAOE010001226.1_pt1 | contig 69024 bp, 69 predicted proteins | sample 7062141 | NCBI WGS metagenome assembly JABAOE01 (sample SAMN14538627, study PRJNA623070) | marine sediment metagenome | biome: marine biome [ENVO:00000428]; feature: marine pelagic biome [ENVO:01000023]; material: deep marine sediment [ENVO:00002113] | place: India: Gulf of Khambhat ... | reverse complement strand
CTGGGCCTCACCCTGCGGGCGGCTGCGCCGCCCAAATTCGCTCCTGCGCGACGCCCGTTCGCGTCGTGCCGGCGCCCGGGCTATTCCGCGGCGGCCGGTGACGGGCCATGATTCCAGAGGTCGTGTGTTATCTTCCAGTTGCCATCGGCGTCACGGTGGTAGACGTGAATGCCCCGCGTCGTGGCGGTGGCTGCATCGCCGCCCGCCTTGGGCGTGATGACCACATTGCCCGCATACTGCTCCACCGCCCAGTCGCCGAAGACCTTGACGTCGGCCGCCGTGTACTGCAGGTCGAGGTCGTACTCTGCAAACACCGCCGCGTGCCACGCGGCAACGGCATCGGCACCCGACAAGGTCGGCTCGTCCGGTGGCATGAACTCGACATCTGCCGCGTACACGTTCGCCACGTTGGCGGCATTCCCCTCGTTGACAGTTGCCAACTCCGCATCTCGCACCGCAGCGATCGCAGCGACCTCCTCATCCGTCCCGGCCTGCGACACATTCACCGTCAGCAGTCCTGCGAGCACCAGGCTGTTCGCCAGGAATTTCATTGCCTGCTTTTTCATGCTTCTCTCCCGTCCGCCCCATTCATCCAACATGGGCTCATCACACGGAGTATAGGCGACGGGCAACCAGGCCGCGCCGCGCTGTCCCCGGTCAATTGCGAGCGCTCGCACCCGCCTATAATGCGGTCATGCACCGGCGAAGTTTCGTCACACGCTTGGCAGCATCCCTGCTGACGCCTGCCACCCTGCGCGCCGGGCACTACCGGACGGAGATGGACGCGAACGCACCCACAGCCACCGGCACCCTGAAGCTGTTCCTGTGCGGCGACGTGATGACCGGCCGCGGCATCGACCAGGTGCTGCCGCACCCGGGCGACCCGGCGCTGCACGAGACCTGGGTGCGGGATGCGCGCGAGTACGTGCGGCTGGCCGAGCAGGCACATGGGCCGATCGCGGGGCGGGTCGGTTTCGAGTACGTCTGGGGTGCCGCGCTGGAGGAACTGGAGCGGGCCGCGCCGCAGGCGCGCATCGTCAACCTGGAAACCAGCATCACCACCAGCGACCGACCCTGGCCCGGCAAGGGCATCCACTACCGCATGCACCCGGCCAACACCCCCTGCCTGGCAGCGGCCGCCCCCGACTGCTGCGCGCTGGCCAACAACCACGTGCTGGACTGGGGCCGGGAGGGCCTGCTCGAGACCCTGGGTTGCCTGGAGGATGCCGGCCTGCAGCCGGCCGGCGCCGGACGGGATGTCGAGTCAGCCGCGGCCCCGGCCATCATCGAGCTCGGCGCATCGCAGCGCATCCTGGTTTTCGCGGCGGCCACCGAATCCGCCGGGGTGCCGAGGGACTGGGCTGCCGGCCCCGGGCTGGCGGGCATCCACCTGATCGAACCGGGACCCGCTGCGGCCGACGTATTGGCGGAGCGCATCGCCGCGGCGCGCCGGCCGGGCGACCTGGTGGTGCTGTCGCTGCATTGGGGCGGCAACTGGGGTTATCGCGTCCCCGTCGCCCATCGCGACTTCGCACATCGCTGCATCGACGTGGCCGGGGTGCACGTGGTGCACGGCCATTCCTCCCACCATCCCCTGGGCCTGGAAATCTACCGCGGGCAGCTCATCATCTACGGCTGCGGCGACTTCCTCAATGACTACGAGGGCATCGGCGGGCACGAGTCGTATCGGCCGGGCCTGACATTGATGTACCTGCCCGAGTTCGACCGCGGCAATGGCGCACTGGCCGGCCTCGAGCTGGTCCCAATGCGCATCCGGCGCTTCCGGCTGGAGCGCGCCACAGCGGCCGAGGCCGCCTGGCTGGCAGCCAGGCTCGACCGTGAGAGCAGCGTCTTCGACACGCACATCTCCATCACGGGGTCCGCTCGCATGAAGGTCGCGCCCCGCCCGGCGCCACTGCCGGCATGAGCGTACCGCGTGGACCGTCGCGGGTGCCTCGCGCTGCGGCGTGCGTCAGCGCGCTCACCATCGTTCTCTGCCTGGCGCCGGCGGGCGCCGTGGCGCAGGCGGACGGGGACCCGCAAGGGCCGGTCAGCGTCCTCAGCCGCATGACGCTGCTGGTGCGCGATCTCGAGGCCTCCAAGCGCTTCTACACCTACGCGCTGGGCTACGAGGTGCGGATGGATCGGGTGATCGAACGTGCTGCGGTCAAGACCCTGATGGGTCTCGAGGGGGACCAGACGGTGCGCTTCGCGGTCCTCGCCAGCAGCCATGTCATCGAAGGCAAGCGACGCGAGGGCGCGGGCATTGGCCTGATCCAGGTCGGCAACCCCGCGCCGCCTGTAATGACGCGCCCGGGCGACGCGCTGCTGGCCTCGGGCGAGGCCATGATGGCCGTACGCACCAGCGACATCGAGACCGTCTACGCCCGCCTGCAGGAACTCGGCGCCCGGATACTGGTGCACCCGATGGCATCATCCGACGGCAGCGAGATCGAGCTGGTGGTCCACGACCCGGATGGCATTCGCATCCACGTCGTGCAGCGCCCCGACCAGGCGTCCGGGCACTGACCGCCGCGCCAAGCGCTACAACCAGCGCTTGCGCCTGAACGCCAGCAACAAGGCGACGGCGATGACGACCGACAGGCCGACAATGGCCGCAAACCCGAGCGGCGAGGCGGACCAGGGGATGCCCCCCACGTTCATGCCGAGCAGGCCGGTGACGAAGGTCAGCGGCAGGAAGATGGCGGCCACGATCGACAGCACGTACACGCGCGAGTTCTGCTCCATTGCCAGCCGGTTGAACAGTTCGTCCTGGTAAGCCATCACCTGCTCCCGAATCAGGTCGATATCCTCCAGGCACTGGATGATCTTGTCCGTGTGCAGGTGTATATCCTGGCGGTCGCGGTCGGTCAGCAGCGGGCCGTCGTACTTCTGCAAACGCTGCAACGCCTCGCGCTGCGGACCCAGGTAGCGGCGCAATTGCGCGGAGCTGCGACGCAGGTCGCCGAGGGTCGATTCCACCACCAGCTTCTCGAGCTGATCGGCCGTCCTCTCGAGGTCGGACAGACGCAGGTTGAGCTGATCATCGACCTGGGCAATGCGTTCCGACAATTCGCCGATGAGGTCACTGAGTAACTGGCCGGTATTGCACGGGCCTTCGCCGTCCCGCAGGTGCGCGACCATCGCCTGGATCGACTGCAGCGGCCAGCGCCGGAAGGTCAGGATGCGGTGCTCGTCAATCCAGATGCGCAGCGAGATCATGTCTTCCGGACGGGCGCCCTCGTTCAGGTTGACCGCGCGCAGGATGACCAGCAGGCCCTCGGAGTATTCGAAGCTGCCCGGCCGGGTGTCGATCTCGAGCATGGCGTTGCGGGCAGCTTCCGGAAGGTCGGCAAGGGATTGGACCCAGCGCCGCGTTTCCGCGGATGCGTAATTCAGGTCGCACCAGACCCGGGAATCACCGGCGGTCCAGGCGCGCACCCCCGCCCAGTCGAGTGGCGCACCCCCGCCACGGCCGTCCAGCACGAAGGCATGCAACAGGGATTCGTTTCGGATGCTCTCGGCGGTCTCAGCGGCCATCGGGCGGTATCCTCACGTCAATGGGCACGGTGGTCTTGAGGTGCAGGTCGCGCTGCGGGAACGCGATGGTGATGCCGTGCTCACGGAACAGTTCGTCGATACGGTAGCGCAGATCGCTTCGCACCCGGCGTAACTCCCGCTCGCCGGTGACACTGCACCAGAAAAACGCCTCGAAAACGAGCGCACTGTCGCCGAAATCGTTGAACAGCACGACCGGCTCCGGGGTTCGCAGGATCTGGGGATGCTCCTCCACCGCCCGCCTGAAGAGTTGCTCCACCTGCCGCACCGGCGAGCCATAGGCCACCCCCACCGAGAGGCTGGTGCGCACGTTGGGGTCGACCAGGGTCCAGTTGACCAGGGTGCGCTCGATCAAAACGCTGTTGGGCACCATGATGTGCACGCCGTCGACCCGTCGAATCTGGGTGGAGCGGTTGCCGACCCGTTCCACGGTGCCCATGGAGCCGTCGATCTCTATGAAATCGCCGATCCGCACCGGACGCTCGGACATCAGAATCCAACCCGAGATGAAGTTGTTGATGATGTTCTGCGCCCCGAACCCCACGCCGATCGCGATCGCGCCGGACATGAAGGTGAACGCCGTGATGGGGACTTTCAAAAGGCTCAACGCGGTCATCACGGTAATGATGACCAGCGCCACGAAGGTCACCCGCTGCAGGACGAAGGCGGTGTCCGGCGTCAGCTTCCACCGCAGCATTCGCTTGCCGACCAAGCGGGCCACCCAGGCGCTGATGCCGAGGCCGAGCAGCAGCACCACAACGGCGGACACGAGCAGGCCCACCGTCAGGCTGGCACCGTCCTGGAAACTGATCAGCGCCCGGTTCCAGAACTCTCCCATCTCCGACTCCAAAACGGCCCCGGCACCCTGATTGTAATGGATTCGGCGCGTACCGTGCGCGCCGCATCGACGCAGCCCGCCGCCGCGTCTCGCGGCCTTGGACTGTGCGCCCCCGGCATGGCCGGGATGATCCGGCTTACACCCCTGGCAGGTCGATGATGCGGCGCTCGACATCCTCCACGAATCGGACCCGCTCCGCCATGGCCGGGGTCAGATGCACCGTGCCGGCCGCATCGATCACCAGCACCTGGTCCAGTGCGAGGGCCCGCGCCACCTCCGGCCAGTCATCCGGGCCGGCGACGATCAACGCGGTGGCTGCCACATCCGCAAGCGTACCCTCGGAGGTAATCACGGTGACCGACGCCAGGTCTTCTGCCGGCCAGCCCGTACGCGGATCGAGGATGTGCGGGTAGCGGCTTGCCCCCTGCGCACGAAAGCGCTCATAGTTGCCCGAAGTGAACAGCGATTCATCGCCCACCACCTCCACCGCCCCGATGACGCCGCCACCGGGCTGGCGGATGGCCACGCGCCAGGGCCGATCTCCATGGTCACCCATCGCACGCAGGTCGCCGCCCGCGTTGACGATGGCGTTTTCGATGCCGAGCTCGCGCAAATGTCCGATGGCGAGGTCCACCGCAAAACCCTTGGCGATGCCACCGAAGTCCAGTTGCACGTGCGGGTTGGATGAATGCACCTGCAATCCGCTCACGCTGATGTCCAGGCTGGAGGGCCGACCGGCCAGCAAAGCTTCGACCTGCGCCCGGCTAGGGGGCGGGCCGGTGACCGGGAATGTCGAGGTGTGAAAGCCCCACAAGGCGATCAACCCCCCGATGGCCGGGTTGAACCGGCCCTCCGTGAGACTTTCGTAATGGCGGGAGCGCCGCACCATTTCAACGATGTCCGCAGGCGCTTCGACGGAGCGGCCTTCGGCGAAAGCCTTGTTGAGGTCCGTCAACCGGCCCGCTTCCCAGGCGTGCCAGTCCCGGTGCATGCGCTGGAACATCTGTTGCAGGTCGGCCATGGCGCGCTGGGCGCGCTCCGGCTCTGCGCCCCACAGCCTCACCTCCACGATGGTGCCGAAGGCATACATGTCCGAGGCGTGCTCCAACTCCCCGCGGCATCCGGCCACGGCCATCGCGAGAAGCGCCGCGAAAAGCCCCCCGGGCAGGCTCCAGTGGCGTATCAGGGGCGGATTCACCCTATGTAATCCCTTGAGTTGAAGACATTTTTTTTCGCCAATTGATTTATGGCAATTAAGTGCATCAATATCCGTGGAATGGTCCGTGAAAAGGGCTATTATTCCATGCAAATCCGATTTTTCTCACATGGTGATACAACCCGAGGCAAGCCTGCGAAGCGTTACCAGAACCAGCAGAGGCACAAGACAAAACGCTGACGACGCTTCGCGCCCGGGGCATGCCACCGTCATCCGAGGGTACCGTTGAACGAGTCCCGCGAAAAAATCGCCCGACAGCCGATGGACCTGCACATGGCGCAGGTGCCGCGAGGCGAGGTCCATGTCATCGCCGAGCGCTGCAAGGAATGCGGTTTGTGCATCAACTACTGCCCCACGGACGTGCTGGTCTACACGGAAGACATCAACGCGCGGGGTTACCGGTACCCGACGGTCGCCGAGGGCAAGGAAACCTCTTGCGTGCATTGCCGGTTCTGCGACCTGATCTGCCCGGAACTGGCGATCTTTACCCTGGAAGTCAGTGACCATGGTTGAGACGCTGAGCGCCGACCGCCCACCGGCCAGAATCGATGACGAGGCCCGGCGCACTCAACCGCGCGTGCGCACCGGCGTCCATTTCATGCTGGGCGACCACGCCTGCGCCGAGGGCGCGCTGGCGGCGGGGCTGGATTTTTTCGCTGGCTACCCGATTACGCCATCCACCGAGATCGCCGAGCACCTCGCCACCCGCATGCCGGAAGTCGGCGCGAGCTTCGTGCAGATGGAGGATGAGCTGGCGAGCATGGCCGCCATCATCGGCGCATCCGCGGCCGGCGCGCGCAGCCTGACCGCCACCTCCGGCCCGGGCTTCAGCCTGATGATGGAAAACGTGGGCCTGGCGGCGATGATGGAGGTGCCCTGCGTGGTGGCGAACGTGCAGCGCGCGTCACCCTCAACGGGATTGCCGACCATGGTCGGGCAGTCCGACATCCTGCAGGCCCGCTGGGGCTCGCACGGCGACTACGGCATCATCGCCTATTGCCCGGCCTCGCCACAGGAATGTTTCGACCTGACCGTGGAAGCCTTCAACGCGGCCGACAGGTACCGTGTCCCGGTCTTCATCCTCATGGACGAGATCGTGGGGCACATGACCGAGCGGGTCATCATCCCCGAAGCCAGCGAAATCCCGCACGTGCCCCGCAAGAAACCGGACTTTTCCCCGGGCGCAAAACGCTTCCTGGGCTATGCGGCGGATGACGACCTGGTGCCACCGATAGCGCATGCGGGTGAGGGCTACAAAGTGCATATGACCGGTCTGACCCACGACGAGAAAGGCTATCCGGCCATGTCTCCGGACACCCACCACCAGCTCGTCAACCGCCTGGTGGACAAGATCCGCCTGAATGCGAGCGCCATCGAACGCTATGAGGAATTCGAACTGGACGACGCCGAGGTCGTGGTGGTTTCCTTCGGCTGCACGGCGCGCTCGGCGCGACGCGCGGTGCGCGAGGCGCGCGCCGCAGGCATCAAGTGCGGCCTGTTGCGGCTGATCACGGTCTGGCCATTTCCCGAAGGACGCATTCGCCGACTGGTCGAAGCCGGCAAGGTGCAGCGGTTTGTCGTTCCGGAAATCAACCTCGGGCAGTTGCGGCGCGAAGTCGAGCGGCTCACGAATCTGCCGGTTCGGCGCCTCAACCACGCCGGCGGCTCGATGCCCAAGCCGGACGAGATTCTGGAGCTGATACGATCATGAGCGCCATCGACATCACGCTGAAAACCGCAGCGAACGAACACCCGATCGATCACCTCCTGCGTGCGGACCGGCTGCCCCACATCCTCTGTCCGGGCTGCGGTATCGGGACGGTGATTCACGGTTACGCACACGCCATCGCGGCCTCCGGAATTCCTGAAGACAACCACGTTTGCGTTTCCGGCATTGGCTGCAGCGGGCGAGCGGCCGGCTACGTGAACGTGGATTCCTACCATTCCACCCACGGTCGCGCCCTGCCCTTCGCGCTCGGCATCGCCGTGCACCGGCCGGAACTCAAGGTGACCGTGATATCCGGCGACGGCGACCTGTCGGCCATCGGCGGCAACCACCTGATCCACGCGGCGCGGCGCAACGTCGACCTGACGGTCATCTGCATCAACAACTTCAACTACGGCATGACCGGTGGGCAAGTCGGGCCGACCACCCCGATCGGTGCCCGGGGCACCACCGCGCCGGAGGGCGCCGTGGAAGCCCCCTTCAACCTGCCCTACCTCGCCAAGGCGACCGGCGCGGTGTTCGTGGCGCGCTGGACCATCCTGCACGTGCGCGAGTTCCAGGACGCGGTGCTCCGCGCCATGCAGAAGAAGGGTTTCTGCTTCATCGAGGTGCTGGCGCCGTGCCCGACCAGTTTCGGCAAGTCCAACAAGATCGGCGACGGCCTGCATGAGGTCGAGATTTACCGCGAACGCTGCCGGATCGAAAACGGTGCCGCCAACATCGAGGATTTCGACATCGACCTGGTGGACGAGACCAAGCCCATCGTGGTCGGCAATTTCGTCGACATCGAACGCAAGATCTTCCAGGCCCACAAGCGATGAACGCAGCGACCGCAGGCGCAGCAAGAAACGGCACCGCATCCACCTGGCAAATCCGCATCGGCGGCGTGGGGGGACAGGGCATCGTCCTCGCCAGCAAGCTGCTCGGCGTGGCCGCCTCGCTGTACGACGGCAAGGAGGCGGTCTGCACGCAGGTCTATGGTCCCGAGGCCCGGGGCGGTGCCGCCCGGTCCGACGTGGTGATTTCGGAGGAGCCGGTCGACTACCCGTTCGTGACCGAGGCCGACGTGCTGGCGGTCCTGTTCCCGGAAGCGTATTCGAAGTTCCGCCCCAGGCTCCGCCCGGGGGGTCTGCTGATCGTGGACAGCCAACTCGTCAAGGCGGCCGATGACGAGGAGAACATCATCCGGATTCCGGCCACGAAAATCGCCGACGCGGTGGGCAACCGCATGGCCAGGAACGTCGTGATCCTGGGCTGCCTGATCGGCAGCACCGGGGTGGTCAGCCGCGAAGCGATGGTGGAGGCGATTCGCAACAACATGAAGCCCAAGATCGTCGAGCTCAACATCCGCGCCCTGGATGCCGGCATCCGGTTCGCGGAGACCGGCGAGCTGCCATGACGGACTCGGTACTGATCGTCGGCTCCGGCATGGCCGGACTGCACGCCGCCAAGGCATGCGCCGACGCCGGCGCGCGGGCCATCGTGGTCGAGCGGGGCCCGGTGGTGGGCGGCCGGCTGGCCGCGACCCTGTTCGACCCCGCGGGCATCGGAGAGCGTTCGGAAGGCATGCGCACGCCGCTCATGGAGATGCTGGAGAACAATGAGAACATCGAGATCATCACCCTGGCTGGCCTGGAGCGGCTCGAAGGCCGCCCGGGCCATTTCAGCGTGGCCATCCGCGAGCGGCAGCGGTTCGTCACCGACGACTGTACGCGCTGCAAGAATTGCCATACGGTCTGCCCGGTGGTGCGCCCGAACGAATACGATGCCGGCCTGACGTTTCGCAAGGCGATCTACACCCCGATGTCGGATACCATGCCGCCCGCATGGGTCATCGACATCGAAAGCTGCCTCAACACGCCGCCGAATTACCTGCCCTGCCAGCAGTGTGTCGAGGTGTGCGACGACCATGCCATCTTCTTCAACCTGCCGCTGGAGACCGTCCATGAGCGCCAGGTGGGTGCGGTGATCCTGGCACCCGGGTTCCGCACGGAAGACCCGGCACGCTTCGCCGATGTCGGCTACGGAGCGCATCCGGATGTGGTCAGCTCCGCCGAAATGCAGCGCCTGCTCGAATCGCCGGGACCTACCGGAGGCTTTGCCTCCAAGCCCTCCGACGAGGCGTATCCGGAGTCCGTCTTGCTGGTCCTCGACAACCCCTCCCATTTCGCGCTGTACATCGTGGCGAGCCAGGTCCGGCAACTCCTCGCGCAGGACGTCGAGATCGTGGCGGTGCTGATCCTGGCCTCGCCGGGCGAGGAGCAGGAGAAGATGCGGGAGCTGGCCAGCGAATCCGGCATCGAGGTGCACTGGGGCGCGCTGTTCAAGGTCGACCCGGGCGAAGAGAACGTGCTCGAGGTGTCCTACGAGGACCTCTCCGCGCACCGCTTCGTGCGCGCGAGCTACGACATGGTGGTCATGTGCAATGACGTGGAGCCACCCGAGGGCCTGGCCGAGCTCGCGGCGGTGGCGGGCGTGGACCTCGACCCCGGGGGTTACATCCTGGCCGGGGACGGCAACGCCGTGGAAACCTCGAGGCCCGGCGTGTTCGTCGCAGGCTGCGCCAGTGGCCCGAAAAATATCCGCGACAGCCTGAGCGCGGCGCAGCTGGCCGCGACGTCCGCCACCGCGCTGATCGATCCCCGGTTGTTGCAGCCGGAAGGCACCGAGGCGCCGGCGGAGGCAAGCGCCGCAAAACCCACCGGAATGCCGCCCGACGACATGCGCCAGCAGATCGAACAGCTGCTCTACGCGCTCATCGACCGCTAGTCGGATCGCTCTCAGCGGAAATCGCCAAAGCCACCGGAACACACGCTAACTGGCTGAATTCGCGCGCACTAGGGGGTTTCCCTGATGTGGGTGCGGGCGAGCCGGAACTAGAATTGAAGCGACCTTTGGAGCGGCAGTGAGGGGATGTCGATAGCAGTACTGACACTGGCATCGCTGTGCTTTGTCTTTGCCACGCTGCTGGTGGTGGCGCACCGCTTCCTGCACGTGGACGAGGATCCGCGCATCGACGCGGTACAGCAGATGCTGCCGGGCACCAACTGTGGCGCCTGCGGCTATCCCGGATGCCTCGGGCTTTCCGAGGCGCTGGTTGCGGGTGAGGTCTTGCCCGGGAAGTGCACCGTCATGTCGGAGGACGAGCGCGAACAGGTGGCCGAGTTCCTCGGCGTCGACGCGGGCGCGGAGGAGAAAGTGGTGGCCCGGCTGGCCTGCGCCGGCGGCACGAACACGGCCAGGAACCGCGCCCACTACGAGGGCCTGCCCTCCTGCCGTGCCGCCGAACTGGTGGCGGGCGGCGGCAAGGCCTGTTTCTGGGGCTGCCTGGGGCTGGGCGATTGCGAAGCGGTCTGCGATCTCGATGCCATCTACATGAATGAGCACGGCCTGCCCGTGGTCATCGAGGACCGGTGCACGGCCTGCGGCGACTGCGTCGAGGCCTGCCCCAAGGACCTGTTCTCGCTGCACCCGGTCAGCCACCGCCTGTGGGTGGCCTGCAAGAACCTGGAAAAGGGCGAAAAGGTGCTCGAGGACTGCGAGGTCGGTTGCGACGCCTGCGCGCGATGCGCGGCGGACGCCCCCGGCGCCGTCACCATGGTCAACAACCTGCCGGTCGTCGATTACGGCCGGAACCACGATGTGCGAGCGGCCATCGAGCGCTGCCCCACCGGCGCGATCATCTGGTGGGATGAGAAGGAAGGCCCGGTGACCGGCCGTGCGGCACGGCGGGTCCTGCGGCAGGGTTCACGGCAAGCGATCAATACCTAGACGGACAGACCAGGTCATGAAGAAGCAGCAAGACAGGTTCAGGTACCCCGGTACGCGCGCGGCGATGGACGGCAACACCGCCGTCATCATGTGCGAGCGCGAATCGACCGACGCCGCCGGCGCCTACCCGATCACGCCCTCGACCCAGATGGGCGAGTACTGGGCCGAGGCCGCCGCGGCGGGACACATCAACGTCTCCGGGCGGCCGCTGATCTTCATCGAGCCCGAGGGCGAGCACGCCGCGGCCGCCGTGACGGCGGGCATGGCCATGACCGGCCTGCGGGCGGCCAACTTCTCGTCCGGCCAGGGCATCGCCTACATGCACGAGAAGCTCTACGCGGCAGTGGGCAAGCGCCTGACCTATGTGCTGAACATCGGCTGCCGGGCCATGACCAAGGCGTCCCTGAACGTGCACGCGGGCCACGACGACTACCACTGCGTGGACGACACGGGCTTCTTCCAGGTCTTCGCCAAGAACGCGCAGCACGTCGCGGACCTCAACATCATCGCCCACCGCATCGCCGAGCTGGCGCTGACGCCGGGCGTCGTCGCCCAGGACGGCTTCCTCACCACGCACCTGATCGAGACCCTGCTGCTCCCCGAACGCGAACTGATCGCCGAGTTTCTTGGCCGGCCCGAGGACATCATCGATACGCCGACCCCCGCGCAACGAATCATCTATGGCGAACGGCGCCGCCGCATCCCGGAACTGTGGACGGTCGACGACCCGGTGCTGGCCGGCCCGGTGCAGAACCAGGATTCCTACATGCAAAGCGTGGCCGCGCAACGGCCGTATTTCTTCGATCACCTCAAGGACCTGGCGGACCAGGCCATGGCGGAGTTCGGCGCGCTGACGGGCCGCGATTACCGGCGCGTGATGACCCACCGCGCGGACGATGCCGATTACCTGATCGTCGGCCAGGGCAGCCTGATCCCCACCGCCGAGGCGGTCGCGGACTGGATGCGCGAGGAGCGCGGCATCAAGGTCGGCGTGGTCAACCTGGTGATGTTCCGGCCGTTTCCCGGCGACCTGCTCAGCCAGGCGCTACAGGGCAAAAAGGGCGTGGCGGTGCTGGAGCGCACCGATCAGCCACTGGCGGCGGATCTGCCGTTGATGCGCGAGATTCGCGCCACGCTGGGCAAGTGCCTGGAGAACGGGCGCAGGGGTAATGGCAAGGCGCACCCCGACCTGGCCAGCTACGCCTCGTTGCAGGACATGCCGGAATTCTATTCCGGATCGTTCGGCCTCGGCAGTCGCGACCTGCAGCCCGAGGGGGTGGTCGCCGCCATCGAGAACATGCTGCCGGACGGCAAACAAAAGCGCATGTTCTATCTGTCCATCGATTTCGTGCGCAAGGGCATGATGACGCCCAAGCAGGAGATCTATAACCAGTCGGTGCTCGATGCCTACCCGGAGGTCGCCGACCTGGCGCTGCGCGGCAGCGAGAACCCGAACCTGATGCCCAGGGACAGCATCACCGTGCGCATGCACTCCGTGGGCGGCTGGGGCGCCATCACCACCGGCAAGAACCTGGCCATGACGCTGTACGACCTGCTCGGCTACCACATCAAGGCCAATCCGAAGTACGGCTCGGAGAAGAAGGGTCAGCCGACCACTTACTACCTGTCCGCGGCGCCCGAGCCCATCCGCGTGAATTGCGAGTACTTCTACGTGGACGTCGTGCTGTCACCGGACCCGAACGTGTTCCACCACACCAACGCGCTGGCCGGCCTGAAGCAGGGCGGCGTGCTGGTGATGCAGAGCGATGCCGCCAGCGAGGAAGAGTTCTGGAGCGCGATACCGCACCGCTACCGCAAGGAGATCGTCGACAACGACATCCGGGTGTTCTACCTCGATGCCTTTCGCATCGCCCGGGACGAGGCGACCGACCCCGAGCTGCAACTCCGCATGCAGGGTATCGCCTTCCAGGGCGCCTTCTTCGCGGCCTCGCCGCTGCTCGACAAGCACGGACTGACCGAAGAAACCCTGCTCGACGCCATCAAGGACCAGCTGCAGCACAAGTTCGGCTCCAAGGGCGCGCGCGTGGTCGACGACAACATGCGCGTGGTCCGGCGCGGCTTCGACGAGATCATCGAGGTGAGCGAAAAGCCGATCGGCGAGGCGAGGGATGCCGCCGCCGCCCAGCTGCCCATCCCGATCATGGTCAAGCGCGAACCGCAATCGTCGATGCCGTCGTCCGACATCCACCGCTTCTGGTCGCAAACCGGCAGCATGTACGCCTCCGGCCAGGGCGAGAACATCCCCGCCGACCCGTTCATGAGCATGAGCCTGATGCCGGCGGTTTCCTCGCATTTCCGCGACATGACCGGCATCCGCTTCGAGCATCCCGAATTCATTCCCGAGAACTGCACCGGGTGCGGCGACTGTTACACGGTCTGCCCGGATACGGCCATTCCCGGCCTGGTCAACGAGGTCGGGCAGGTGCTGGATACGGTGGTCCAGCGCCTCAGGAAACGCGGCAAGCCGGTCGAGCACCTGCCGCGCGCCACGCGTCAGATGGAAGGCAAGCTGCGCAAGCTGCTCACTGCCGCGGCGGAAACCGATGCCGTGTCGGAGATGATCGAACAGGCCATCGGGCAAACCATCGATGGCTACGAGGCGGACGCGAAGCAGGCGCTGACGGAGGAGTTCCAGGGCTTTCGGGAAGAACTGGGCAGCTTCCAGTTCGCCCTGTGCCGCCCCTACTTCACCAACCCTGAGAAGAAGCAGGCGGGCAGCGGCGGGCTGCTGAGCATCACCGTCAACCCCTACACCTGCAAGGGCTGCATGGAGTGCGTGGAAGTCTGTAACGACGATGCGCTGCGCGCGGTCACCCAGACCCGCGAATCCGTCGCGGACCTGCGCCGGAACTGGGAGTTCTGGCTCGACCTGCCAAACACGCCGGACAAATACATCCGCGTGGACAACCTGGAGGAAGGCATCGGGGCGCTGGAAACCATCCTGCTCAACAAGAACGCCTACCTGCCGTTCGCGAGCGGCGACGGCTCCTGCCTGGGATGCGGTGAGAAAACCGTCGTGCACCTGTTCATCGCGACCGTCGAGTCGCTCATGCAACCGCGCGTGGCGAAGCACGTCGCGCGCATCGACGAGCTGGTCAGGAAGCTCAAGCATCACGTACAGATGAAGCTGGTCGGCGAGATCGACATCGGCGACGCGGCCGAGATGCAGGCCGCGCTGGGTGACGACAGCGATGGCGAACTGACCCTGGCCACGCTGGCCGAGCGGATGGAGCGAGCCCATGAGGCGGAGCCCATCGACCGCGAGTGGCTGCAATACGTCACCGACATCGTGGCAAAGCTGAACGACCTGAAATGGCGTTACGAGAACGGCACGACCGGCAAGGGCCGGTCCAGCATGGGCATGCTCAACGCCACCGGCTGCACCTCGGTGTGGGGCAGCACCTACCCGTTCAACCCCTACCCCTTCCCGTGGGCCAACCACCTGTTCCAGGATCCGGCGTCCATGGCCATGGGCGTGTTCGAGGGCCACATGGCGAAGATGGCGGACGGCTTCAAGACGCTGCGCATCGCCGAGGAACTGCTCAAGGACCGCTTCGACCCGCAGGGCTTCGCCGAGGCCTACCAGTACTTCGGCTGGGAAGATTTCTCGAGTGACGAATTCAACCTGTGTCCGCCGGTGGTGGCCGTGGGCGGCGACGGGGCGATGTACGACATCGGCTTCCAGAACCTCTCGCGGGCGCTGATGTCCGGCAAGCCGATCAAGGTGCTGGTGGTGGACACGCAGGTGTATTCCAACACCGGCGGCCAGGCCTGCACCTCGGGCTTTTTCGGCCAGGTTTCCGACATGGCGCAGTTCGGCAAGGCCATCAAGGGCAAGGAAGAGGCGCGCAAGGAAATGGGCCTGATCGCCATGGCGCACCGCACGACCTACTTCATGCAGTCGACCATGGCGCACGCCAACCACATGATCGAGGGCTTCGTCCAGGGCCTGATGTCGCGGCGCCCAGCGCTCTTCAACCTCTATTCCTCCTGCCAGCCCGAACACGGTATCGGCGACGACATGTCGCACCACCAGTCCAGGCTGGCGGTCGAGTCCCGCGCCTACCCGCTGATGCGCTACGATCCCGATCGGGGCGAGACGGTGGCCGAGTGTATCGACCTGGACGGCAACCCGGCGCCGGACCTCGACTGGCCGGTGGCGAAGATCAGCTACGTCGAACAGGGCCGCGAGAAGGAAATGGACCTGCCCACGACCTTCGTCGATTTCGCGGTCACCGAAACGCGCTTCCGCAAGCACTTCCGCAAGATTCCGCGCGACGCATGGCACGAGGACATGGTGCTGGTAAGCGAATACCTCGAAATGGACGAGGACGAGCGCGAGGGCAAGGTGCCCTATGTGTGGTCGCTGGACGCCAGGCAACAACTCAGTCGCCTGCTGGTCGCCGCGCCCATGATTCGCTCGGCCGAGGACCGTCGCGCCTTCTGGAGAATGCTGCGCGATCTTGCCGGCATGGCAGCGGATGAGGCGGTGAGCGATGCCTCGCAGATCGAATCCCGCATCCGCCAGGAAGTGGTGCAGAAGATCGCCTCCGGCCTCATGGGCCTGGTCGGCGGCAGCCCGGCCCTGGACGTGGGGGCGCTGCTGGAAACCGGGGCGGTGGCGGCGCCGGCGCCCGCGGAAAAACCGAAGTTGGCGGTGGTGGAGACGCCAGCACCCGCCCCGGCTGCGGCCGCGGGCGAGTACATGGCGCCGTGGATCGATACCGAGGAATGCACCGAGTGCGACGAGTGCATCCTGATCAACCCGAACATCTTCGAGTACAACGCCGACAAGAAGGCGATCATCAAGAACCCGGACGGCGGGCCCTACCGCGATCTGGTCAAGGCCGCGGAGAAATGCACCGCGGAGATCATCCACCCCGGCCTGCCGCGCGACCGCAGCGCAAAGGACATCGGAAAGTGGATCAAGCGGGGACAGAAGTACAACTGACGGAGGGCCCGTAACCAGGGCGACCGAGGCGGCATGCTGCATTTCGCGCGTAAAAATACCTTCCGGCACGGGGTGCATCCACCGGAAAACAAGGACGACACGGCGCACCTGCCGATCCGCCAGTTCCCCTTTGCGCCCGTCCTGATCGTGCCGTTGAGCCAGCACCTCGGCAAGCCGGCCAGGCCCGTGGTGCGCGAGGGCCAGGAAGTGATCCGCGGGGAAACCATTGCGGAGGCGGACGGCTTCGTATCGGTTGCCATGCACGCGCCAGCCTCGGGCATGGTTCGGCGCATCACGCTGGCGCCGAGCATTGCCGGCCACATGATCCCGAGCGTATTCATCGAACCGTTTCCCGCCTCCACGCAGGAGGTGGACGACGGCGAGCCCTGCCCGCTGGATACGGCCACGCCCGATGAAATCGTCCAGGCGATCCAGCGGGCCGGCATCGTCGGGCTGGGCGGCGCGGCGTTTCCCACGCACGTCAAGCTGAAGCCGCCGGAAGGCAAACACCTCGACACGCTGTTCATCAACGGCGTCGAGTGCGAGCCCTACCTGACCACCGACCACCGCGTGATGCTCGAGCAGACGGACGACATCTTCATGGGCATCCGCTACCTGCTGAAGGCCACCGGCACCCGCGAGGTGATCATCGCCATCGAGGCCAACAAGCCGGATGCCGCGGACCGGTTGCGCCAGGGCTGCCCGGGAGACCTGCCGGTCACCGTGCGGGTCTCCCCCGTCAAGTACCCGCAAGGCGCAGAGAAGATGGTCTTCAGCGCGCTGCTCGGCCGCGAGGTGCCCTCCGGCGGCCTGCCGGCGGACATCAACGCGATCTGCTGCAACGTGGCCACCACCGCCGAGATCGGCCGTCTCCTGCCGCGCGGCCGCGGCATCCAGGAGCGCGTCATCACGATTGGCGGGCCGGGCGTGGCGAAGCGGGGCAATTACCGGATCCCGATCGGCACGCCCGTGCGGTTCGCACTGGAGCAATGCGACCCGGTCGACGACATCTCGCGCGTGTTCATGGGCGGCCCGATGATGGGTCCGTCGGTCTCGAACCTCGATATCCCGATCACCAAGGGCACCTCGGGCATCATCGCGTTTACGACGGCGGAAACCGGCGAGGCCACCGGGCACCGAAAGGTCTACCCCTGCATCCACTGCGCGCGTTGCGTGGAGGCCTGCCCGATCTTTCTCAACCCCTCCCAGCTCGGCCTGCTGGCCAAGGTTGAGGAATACGAGCGCATGGCGGAGGAGTACCACCTGATGGACTGCTTCGAGTGCGGCGCCTGCTCCTACGTCTGCCCGTCGCACATTCCGCTGGTGCAGTACTTCCGCCTCGCCAAGAAGATGGTCCGCAAGCTGAGCGCCGCGTGATGGCCGAATTGAAGAAATATCTCGAGATCGGCTCCTCGCCGCACATCACCGACGGCGCGAGCGTCGACGTCATCATGCGCAACGTGTTCCTGGCGCTGCTGCCGGTGACCGTGTTCGCCATTTACGCATTTGGCATCGGCGCGGCGCTGGTGCTGGCAACGGCCACCATCTCCTGCATCCTGACCGAGCACCTGCTGTGCAAGGCCACCGGGGCGCCCAGCACGGTCGGCGACTGGTCGGTGGCCATCACCGGCCTGCTCTACGGCCTGACGCTGCCCCCCGGCCTGCCGCTGTGGATGGTCGCGGTCGGCGGCGTGTTCGGCGTGGGCATCGGCAAGTTCCTGTTCGGCGGCCTGGGCAGCAACGCCTTCAATCCCGCGCTGGTCGGGCGGGCCTTTCTGCAGGCCGCGTTTCCGCAGGCCATGACCCACTGGCAATACCCGTTCCTCGAGAACCGTTTCGAGCAGGTCCCGACTTCCGTGCTGGCCATGCCGTTTGCCGAGCCCGCCTACGACGCGGCCACCGCGGCGACCCCGCTGGCCCGGATGAAGTTCGAGGCCCTCTTCGCCGAGACCCCGGAATTGATGGCCGGGCTGACCACCGGCTCCGTGGGTGAGACCTGCGGAGTCCTGATCCTACTGGGCGGGCTGTACCTGGTGGTGCGCAACTTCATGAACTGGCGCATACCGGTCTCGATCTTCATGGCCGTGGCGGTGATGACCTGGATCTTCCAGCAGATCGATCCGGCCACGTATCCGGGCCCCCTGTTCATGCTGTTCTCCGGCGGCCTGATGCTGGGCGCGGTGTTCATGGCGACCGACATGGTCGCATCACCCATCACCAACCCGGGTTGCTGGCTGTACGGCGTGCTGATCGGCGTGCTGGTGGTGGTCATCCGCTTCTGGGGCGGCATGCCCGAGGGCGTGATGTACGCCATCCTGCTGGCCAACGCGGTCTCGCCGCACATCGACAACCTCATCCAGCCGCGGGTGTACGGCACCGGCAGGGGCGTGCAATGAACGGCCCGGCCCCCGTCCAGTTCGAGCGCACGCCGGCATGGAAAATGTACCGCTCCATCGTCGGCATCGGCGCGCTGTGCGCGCTGTTGATCGTGACGGTGTTCGTCGCCACCGCGGACCGCATCGCCGCCAACCAGGCGCGTTTCCTGGCCCGGGCGGTAGCCGAGGTCCTGCCCGCGGCACACACGACCGTGTCCGTGGGCATGGACGCTGCCGGGCGCCTGGTGCCAACCTCCGGGGTGCCGGCGTTGCCCGTGTTCCTCGGTTACGACGCAAGCGGCGCGCTGACCGGCGCGGTGATCACCGCCCAGGGCATGGGCTACCAGGACAACATCCGCGTGCTCTACTCCTACTCGTTCGAGATCGATGCGATCGTCGGCTTCAAGGTGCTGGACAGCAAGGAAACGCCCGGACTCGGCGACAAGATCGAGATCGAACCGCACTTCCTCGCCAACTTCGAAGCACTGGACGCGAGCCTGAACGCGGATGGCACGGCGCTGGCCAACCCGATCGTCACGGTCAAGGAGGGTGCAAAAACCGAGCCCTGGCAACTCGATGGCATCACCGGCGCCACCATCACCTCGGTGGCGATCGGCGACATCCTGAACGCGAGCGCCAACCTCTGGATACCGGTGCTGGAGCGCGACGCATTGTCGTTGACGCCGGTGTCGGACGGGGAGGATTCATAAGTGGCGATCAAGCCGGTCACCCCCACCGACGAGTTCGTCAAGGGCCTGTGGCGGGACAACCCGGTGTTCGTGCAGGTGCTCGGCATGTGCCCGGCGCTGGCCGTGTCCAACACCGCGATCAACGCGCTGGCCATGGGGCTCGCAACCACTTTCGTGCTGGTGATGGCGGGCCTGTCCGTGTCGCTGCTGCGCCATTTCATCCCGCGCGAGGCGCGGATCGTCAGTTACATCTGCATCATCGCCACCTTCGTGACCTGCGTGGACTACGCCATCATGGCGATCAGCATCGAACTGCATCGCGCGTTGGGCGCCTTCATCGCCCTGATCGTGGTGAATTGCCTCATCCTCGGCCGCTCTGAGGCATTCGCCTCCAAGCACCACCCGGGCCGGGCGATCCTGGATGCGCTGGGCATGGGTGCGGGCTTTACCGGCGCGCTGTTTTTCATCGGCATCGTGCGGGAGATCCTCGGCAGCGGCACGCTGTTCGGCGTCGGGCTGTTCCCGGACGGCTTCCAGGCCTGGACCATCATGGTGCTGCCGAGCGGCGGCTTCCTGGCCATGGCCGTCTGGCTGCTGCTGGTGAACTGGCTGAAGAAACGTGAGGCGGAGGCCGCCGGCCGGGCCGAGGAGGTGGCGTCATGAATGATGCGTCGGTCTGGTCCATCTTCCTGAACTCGGCCCTGATCAACAACTTCGTGTTGGCCTATTTCCTCGGCATCTGCCCGTTCTTCGGCGTTTCCGCCCGGCTGGACACCGCGGTGCGGATGGGCGGAGCGGCGAGTTTCGTGATGCTGGTGGCGTCGGTGTGCGCCTACCTGATCAACATCCTGCTGGAAGCGGTCGGCGCTCCGTATCTGCGGATCATTTCCTACATTCTGGTCATCTCGTCCACCGTGCAACTGGTCGAGATGCTGATGAAAAAACTCAGCCCGCCCACCTTCCGGGCGATGGGCATCTTCCTGCCGCTGATCACGACCAACTGCGCGATTCTCGGGCTGGCGCTGTTCCAGACCAACCGCGGCTACGACTTCATCCAGTGCCTGTTCTACGCCCTGGGCGCCGGCGCCGGTTTCGCCCTGGCGCTGGTCCTCATGGCCGGGGTGCGCGAAAAGCTGGACCTCGCGAATGTGCCCGAGCTGGTCAAGGGCACGGCCGCCGCGCTGATCGTGGCCGGCATCCTGTCGATGGGCTTCATGGGTTTCGCGGGGCTGGGGCGATGAGCGTCCTGCTCCAGCTGGTGTTCGCGACGGCCTTCATCGCCGTGCTGGCGGTGTTGGGCACGTCCGTCGAGCGCGGCGGAAAGCGGCGGCCCACGGACTGCGAGGAACCCGCTGGCCAATCCGATTGCGCAGGCGGTTGCGGGGGGCTCAGGGCCGCCGTGGAAGGGCGACCGGCCCGCCCGGACTGAATGGCTTCAAGGAGTGTGTAGCATGATGCGTCTGCAGGACTATCCGACAGAACCACGGTATACGGCCACGGTACTCAGCACCGAGGCGCTCACCGAAGACGGGGCGGACGTCGAGGTCCGCGAACTGGTGATGGCCGTGGACGAGCACGATTTCAATTTCGAGATCGGCCAGAGCATCGGGGTGCTGGTCGAAGGTGCCGAGGAATTCGGGCACCCGATCCACCATCGGCTCTACACGGTCGCCGACCTGCCGTCCCCCAGCCAGGACGGCAGGCCCGAGATCACGATCGTCGTGCGCCGTTGCAGTTACCTCGACGATTACAGCGGGGAAGAATACGTGGGGGTCAATTCGAATTACCTGTGTGACCGCAAAACCGGCGACAGGGTGACGATCACCGGGCCCTTCGGCATGCCCTTCAAGGTGCCTGACGACCGTACCGCCAACCTGTTGCTGATCGGCCTCGGCACCGGCATCGCCCCCTTCCGTGCGCTGGTCAAGCACATCTACCGGGACGTCCGCGACTGGCAGGGCAAGGTCCGCCTGCTCTATGGCGCGCATACGGGCCTCGAGCTGCTGTACATGAACGACCGGCGCGACGACTTCGGCAATTACTACGACGAGGAGACCTTCGAGGCGTTCAAGGCGCTCAGCCCGCGGCCGAACTGGGCCGACCCGATCGCCTGGGATTACGCCATCGAGGACCGCATCGGGGAAATCCGGGACATGCTGGACGACGACCACACCTATGTCTACGTCGCCGGACAGCGACGCATACGCGATGAGCTCGACCGCCTGTTCGGCGATCTGTACGGCAAGGCCGTCTGGGAAGAGAAGAAGGCCGCGCTGCGCAACGAGGGCCGGTGGGTCGAACTGCTGTACTGAGGCGAATCCGCAACGCCGGAATGGCGGGCCGGGACCGAGGGGCACCGTAAGCCCCTACTGCAATCCGAGCGGGAACGCACGAACCGCCCGCCACCCGGAGCGCCCCAACACGCCCTGCATGCTGTGGCATGGGCTCCGAACCAAGCCCATTGCCGGGCGAATATGCTATTTTCTGCGTGTTTCCCGGGTCGGGCGGACATGGGCGAGAACGTCGTCATCATCGGCAGCGGTCAGGCCGGACTGCAAACCGCGGTATCATTGCGCCAGCTGGAATGTGCCGGTGCCATCACGCTGGTTGGCCGGGAACCCCACCTGCCTTACCAGCGCCCACCCCTGTCCAAGCAAATCCTGACCGGCGAATGGGAGCCCGCGCGGTGCCTGCTCAGGCACGCCGAATTCTATGCCGAGCACGATCTGCGGCTGCTGCGGGACCGCATGGCCACGCAACTGAACCCGGCCCATCGCCACGTGCTGCTCGATGACGGCACCACCCTGGATTACGACGCGCTGGTCATCTGCACCGGAGCCCGGCCGAACCGCCTGCGCTTCCCGGGCGCCGAACTCGAAGGCGTGTGTTACCTGCGAACGCTGGATGAGGCGCAAGCCCTGGCGGCACAGCTGCAACCCGGCGCCGCGCTGACCATCGTCGGGGGCGGCTTCATCGGCATGGAGGTGGCCGCCTCGGCCCGCTCGCGACAGTGCCGGGTCAATATCATCGAGTCCCAGCCGCGCGTCATGCAACGCTCCGTGCTCGAGCCGGTCAGCAACTTCCTTCAGGCCCGCCACGAACAACGCGGGGTTGCATTCCACCTGCAGGAGTGCCTGAGCGCAGCCCACGGCGACCGCCGGGTCGAATCCGTCAGCCTCGACGACGGCCGCCGCATTGCAACGGACCTGCTGCTGGTGGCCGTCGGTGTTCGCCCGGACCTGGAATGGCTGGAGGGCAGCGGCATCGAATGCGGCCGCGGCGTTCACGTCGACACGCATGGCCGCACCAGCATTGACGGCATTTATGCCGCCGGCGACGTCGCGGAGACTCTGCACCCACTGCTGCCGGGCCGGCAGGTGCTGGAATCGGTTCAGAATGCCGTCTCGCAGGGCAAGGCGGCCGCCGCCAGCATCGCCGGGCGGCCGCAGCCGTACACCGAGGTTCCCTGGTTCTGGTCGGAGCAGTATCATTACCGCTTCCAGATGGCGGGCCTGCCGCGGCCGGACGATGAGCTGGTGAGCCTGGACACCGGGCAACCGGACTCCCTCTGCCTGCTCAGCGTGGGAGGCGAGCGTCTGCATGCCGTGCAATGCATCAACAGCCCCCAGGACTACATGGCGGGCCGCAGGTTGATCGGCCTCGCTAAACCGCTTGCCCTGGACCGCCTCGACCGGCCGGGCGCCAGGCTGAAGGAGTTGCTTTGATACGGATCGGCGTAACGGACCTCGGCGGGGCCCGTCATGAAGTGCAGGCGAACGCCGGCGACCGACTGATGGAGGTGCTGCGGGAATACGACTGGGGCGTGGCGGCCATCTGCGGCGGCATGTGTTCCTGTGCCACCTGCCATGTGTTCCTCGAGCAGGATTGGTTCGACCGCTTTCCCGAGGCGGACTATGACGAACAGGACCTGCTGGATTTCCTGGACCACCGGGCGCCCAACTCGCGGCTCAGCTGCCAGCTGACCCTGGAGCCCGAACACGACGGCCTGCAAGTGACGCTGGCCCCGGAAGAATAGCTGCCGCGACAGGCCGCAGCGCGATCACCCCCCCGCCGTGCCGTCCGACGCCCGGCCCTTGATCTCCGCCTGGTCCGACATGCGGCTCTCCAGTTCCCGGTAAGCCACGAAGTATTTGAAGATACTGCTGACGTACTGCACCGTCTCGCGCCCGATCCGTTGCGCGGCCACCACCTCGACCTGATTGAACCAGCGGTCCGGGTCCAGGCCCCGTTCGGCCGCTTCCACCCGCAGGCGTGCGACGCGGGCAGGGCCCGCATTGTATGCCGCCAGCGCAAACAGTGTCTTGTTCAGCTCGCTCATGTCGGGGTCGTTGAAATAACGCGCCCGCAGGAAACTCATGTACTTGACCCCCGCGTGGATATTGGGCTCCAGTTGGTGGATGTCGGGGATGCCGACGTTGCGGTCCGAGGCCGTGCTGGGCAGCAACTGCATGACCCCCACCGCCCCGGCGGGACTGCGCTTGTCCTGGTCCAGGCGGGATTCCTGGTAACCCTGCGCCAGCAGCAACAGATGATCCATTTCATACTGCCCGCCGTACTGCAGAAAAAGGTCGCGCAATGACTGGTAGCGCTCGTAATCCGCTCCCTGCACCGCCGATTTCAGCCACTGGTCGCTCTTGAGGTAGCGGTTGAGGATGACGTTGCCGATCAGGGTTCCCTGGCGGTGCTCGCGGGTGAACGCATTGACCTCGGCCAGCAACAGCGGGCTGTCCTCGCGCATCGCCCATGCGATGTCCAGGCCTTCCTGCAGGGCCACTTCCTCCCTCACCGTGAGCCCGGTGAACTGGCCCGCCCAGAAGCGCGCCTCCCAGTCCAGGGCAAAGGTGGCCGGAAACAGTCCGGCATCGACCATTTCCATCAGGTCGATGTCCTCCAGGACCTCCGGCGCATGCGCTATCCGGACCTGCGCCCGCCCCGCCTCCGCCAGCCGCTGGTTGAGGCGCTCGAGGCTGCGCCGATAACTGCTGCTCGCCCGCACCTGCACCTTCACGCCTGCCAGGTCCTCGAGGCGCGTAATCTCGGGCGCCGACGGTCCCGTCACCAGCACCTCGCTGATCGGCCGGTTGTTGAGGGGCATGCCGAAATCGACACGGGCTTCCAGCTCCGGCGTGATGCGCAGGCCCGCGGAGATCAGGTCGCCGTAGCCCTCGATGAGCGCCGGCAGCAGCTGGTCCCGCGGCAGCGGCAACAGCACCACGTGCACGCGCAGGTGCCCGCGGTTGAGACGCTGATTGATGAATTCCTCGAACTGCCGGGCGAGTTCGTATGTCACGCCCCGCTCCTGGCCGGCATCGAGATAATAGCCACCGGGTCGATAGACGGTCAGCACGCGCAGGAAGCGGCGCTCCACCATGCCGTCGAAATCGCCCGTCCACGGCGTGTTCACGCGCTCACGGCCCTCCGTAAGGCCCGGGTCCGCACCATCCGGCATCAGCTCTGCCGGATGGCCTGCCGACGCTTCCACCGCCTCCAGGTCGACCGGCAAACCCTCTGGCGTGATCGCCCCAGACGACTTCGTGGCGGTTTCGCCGGAGCCGATCGCCGGGGGCTCCCCGGCGCCCTCGCCGCAAGCGACGGCCAGCCACAGGGCGGGCAGGATGGACAACAGCGGGGTGGTTCTGGGGAAGCTGCTCGACATGGGTCCTGTCTGTGCCTCAGGCGTTGCGGATGAACACCGGCAGTTTACGCGCGAGACGATACAGCTTGCCACCCAGGCGCCGCGCCAACCCGGGCGGCGCCGCCGGACGCCGATCCCAGCCGGCATTGTGGGTCACGTCGAATTCCGCCAGGGCCGCCTGCAGATCGCCCTCCGCGCCGATCCGCCGCCAGAACTCGGTGAAGTCCTCGCGGGCGTACTCGAGGCGAAAATCCATCCGGTTGCGCTTGTCGCGCAGAAACAGGCGAATGTTCTCGCCAACGGTGTCCACGTAATCCCGCGCCACGTCCATCGCCTGGGCCTGCGGCGGACAGTGCCACAGGATGGCATGACGGTAAGCACTCATGATGCCGGCGTGTGCGCGCCGCGCCCAGCTGCGAGCAACCAGCCCCTCCTCGCGCGTCAGGTGCACGTAGAAGGCCCGGTCGCCGTATGCGCGGTCGAGCCTGCCGAGCACCCAGGACAGGCGGTTGTCGGACTCGATGTGCCGCTCCGGGTACCGGAAGCGTTCCGCGCCGAGCGCGCCGGCCCGGGACTCGTGGCCGGCGGTGTAATTCGTGATGTGGCTGCACGCGCGCTCGAACGTGGTCGACCCGCAGCGGCCAGTGCTCAAAACGAAGACATTCACGATGGCGTCAGCCGGTCAGGCTGGGACCCCGGTGGCATTGCTCGCGGGAACTGTAACACAACGCTCCCCGGATTCCGTTCTGATCTTGAGCCGCCGCGACCGTTTCTCCGAACCAGCGGCATCGAACGTTCCTCCAGGCGGGGAACGGCGGACAATACCGGCGCTCGCGCAGCCCCCTCGCAACTTGACCAGCGCTCGGCTATGCTCGGCGGGAAATCACCCCGAAAGGAGACTTGCATGACTGCACTACGACGCGTGTTACTCTGTGGCGCGACCCTGGCGCTGGCCGCCAACTGCCTGGCCGAAGGCCATGAGGACGTCATGGCCGACGCGGCGCGGGCCGCGCCCGCATTCATCACCGACAACGCCACCTTCAAGAGCGCCGATGGCGAGGTACTGAAGGAAGGCAGCAATGGCTATACCTGTTACCCGGAAACCCCCGGCATGGGCGCCATGTGCAACCCCGCGGACTGGGATGCCCTGATCCAGGCTTTCATGGCCCGGGAGGATTTCAGCGCCAGCCAGATCGCCGTGTCCTACATGCTGGCCGGCGAGGGCAACGCCGCGGGCGTCAGTAATTCCGACCCCTACCACCCGGACCCCGTCCATGCCGAGGACCATGTCAAGGAGGGGCCGCACCTGATGATCCTGGTGCCGGACAACGCCATGCTGGAAGGCCTGTCGACCGACCCGAATGACCCGGTCTACGTCATGTGGGCCGGCACGCCTTACGCACATATCATGGTCAAGGTGGGCGAATAGTCCAGGTGACCCGCTTTGCGATCGGGGCGGCCGTGCGCCGTCCCGATCGCAAACACGGCCCTGCACTCGCGGGCAGCGCTGGCCCGGAAGTCCGGGCTCTTTTATGCTTGCTGCAATGACACCCAGGAAGCGGGGGCGATAGCCATGCCGCCAACCATCGAACAAGCCGCGCAGGAAGTCGGTGGGCTTCGCCTGCCGGCCGGCCTCGAGGTGCTGGAGGTGATCGGCAGCGGGCGGCGCTCGATTACCTTCAAGGCCCGCCAGGGTGGCGAGGTGGTCGCACTCAAGGTGTACCGCCCCCAATTCATTGCGCGTTATCGCAAGAAGTACAACGTGAACATCGCGGTCTTCGAGATGTCGCGCAACCGGGCGCTCAGGAAAATACCCGAACTGGTGTCATTCACCGCGCGACCCATACGCGTCATCGGCCACGATGGCCAGCACTCACTGTGCTTCATGCAGGAATTCATCGACGGCGTTCCGCTGCCGGAGCTGGCGAAACAGCACAAGGGATTACCGGTCTCGGTGTTGCGGGCCGGCGAGCAGATCGTGCGACTGGCCGCCAAGGCCGGGCTTCACGACCTCGACCTCTATTACAAGAATGTGCTGGCGCGACAGGTGGGCGGCCAATGGTTGCCGGTGCTGCATGATTTCAACCTGATGCCCCAGCACGAGCATCCGCCCAATCCCTTCCTGGCCCTCGCCTATCGCACCGGCCTGCGTAAAAAGTCGCACCGGGACCTGCGCTGCCTCGAGCAGTGGCGGGCGCTGACCGGAACGGACTGAAATCGCCGGTCCGTCGCGCTAACGCGCGAAGGTCTCGGCGTTGACCAGAAAGTGCGTCCAGATGCTGGCGAAATAGCCGAGCGCGATGGCCCACGACCATTTCAGGTGCGAGAAAAAGGTATAGATGCCGCGCGCCTGCCCCATCACGGCCACGCCCGCCGCGGACCCGATCGAGAGCATTGACCCCCCCACGCCGGCGGTGAGGGTGACCAGCAGCCACTGGCCATGTCCCATGTCCGGATCCATTTCCAGCACCGCGAACATCACCGGGATGTTGTCCACGATGGCCGAGGCGAACCCCACGATGATATTGGCCACGGTGGGCCCGAGGTCGGCATACATGAATTGGGAACCGACCGCCAGGTAGCCGAACGCGCCAAGCCCTCCCACGCACAGGATCACGCCGTAGAAGAACATCAGCGTGTCCCACTCGGCCCGTTTGAGGTTGTTGTAGATGTTGTAGAACTTGGCATTCGACTCCGCGCTCCCGGAGTGGCTGGCCGCAATGCCGAGCGCGGACCCGTCGATCACCCGGGTGGCCTCGAGAGCCCGTTGATCGCGACGCTGCAGGTAGTAGCCGAACAGCTTCAGCAAGCCGAGCCCCGTCATCATGCCGATTACCGGCGGCAGGTGCAGCAGGTTGTGGGACAGCACCGCCATGGCGATGGTCAGCAGGAACAGGACAATCACCACCAGCGCTCCATACTGCAGCCGCGCCTCGTCGCTCACTGCCTCGGGATCCTCGCTGCCAACCGCGAAGTTGAGGATCGCCGCGGTCACCAGCCAGTTGACCAGGGAGGGCACGAACAGCACGAAGAACTCCTGGAACTCCACGCGCTCCGCCTGCCATACCATCAGGGTGGTGATGTCACCGAACGGGCTGAAAGCCCCGCCCGCGTTGGCGGCCACCACGATGTTGACGCAGGCGATGCCGACAAACCGCAGGTTGCGGCCGCCAACCGCGACCACCACGGTCGCCATCAGCAAGGCCGTGGTGAGGTTGTCCGCGATCGGCGAAAGCACGAACGAGATGGCGCCGGTGATCCAGAAAATCTGCCGCAGCGAGAAATTCCGCGTGACCAGCCATGCCCTCAGCACGTCGAACACGCCACGCTCTTCCATGGTGTTGATGTAGGTCATGGCGGCCAGCAGGAACAGGAACAGCTCGACGAACTCGAGCAGGTCATGCTCCAGCGCCTGTTCCGCCGTCTCGGTGTCGCCCAGCGAAGCGTAGGTCAGCGCCACCAGCACCCAGATGACGCCCGCGGCAACGATGACCGGTTTGGATTTGCGCAGGTGGATCGTCTCCTCGCCGATGACGAGAACATAGGCGAGTACGAACACCGCCAGCGCCGTGAGGGCAGCCCAGTGGCCGGTCAGGTCGGGTACCGGCGGGGCGGCGGCCCACGCCAGGTCGGGAAGCGCCGCGCAGACGAGTGCGAGGAGGATTGCGGCGGCGGTGATTGTGCGGCTCGTGCTGATCATGGTGCTCCCCAGTTGCGTCGCGTTTCGGTGGCTCGGCAGCAACGGCGGGTCACAAGGCGTTGACGCCGGTCAACTCCTTGCCCACCACCAGCTGGTGAATGGTCTCGGTCCCCTCGTAGGTGATCACGCTCTCCAGGTTCAGCATGTGCCGCACTGGCGGATACTCCACGCTGATGCCGCTGCCCCCCAGCATGTCCCGGCAGTCGCGGGCAATATCCAGCGCCATGCGCACATTGTTCCACTTGGCCAGCGAGACCTGCGTCGGGTGCAGCTGGCCGGCATCCTTGAGCCGGGCGAGGTGCAGGCTCATCAGTTGCGCGGCCGTGATGCGGCGCGCCCCGTCCGCCAGGCGGATCTGGATGGCCTGATTGTGGTTCAGGGGCCGTCCGAAGAGTTCGCGGCTCTCGGTGTAATCCAGCAACGAGGCGAGACAGTCCTGCGCGGCGCCGATCGCACCCCAGGTGATGCCGTAACGCGCCTGGGTCAGGCAGCTGAGCGGGCCTTTCAGGCCCACCACGCCGGGCAACACGTGCTCCTCCGGCACGCGCACATTGTCCAGGAACAGGGAGGAGGTGATGGAGGCCCGCAACGAGAACTTGTGCTCGATCTCCGGCGCTTCGAAACCGGGTGTGCCCTGCTCGACCAGGAAGCCACGCACGCCCTCCTCGGTCATGGCCCACACCACCGCCACGTCGGCGATGGTGCCGTTGGTGATCCACATCTTGGCGCCGTTGAGAATCCAGTCGTCGCCATCGCGCCGGGCATGCGTTTTCATGTTGGCCGGATCGGAACCGCCGTGGGGTTCGGTCAGACCGAAACACCCGATGGCCTCGCCCCGCGCCAGCGCAGGCAACCAACGCTGCTTCTGTTCCTCGGACCCGTAGCTGTGGATCGGATACATCACCAGACTGCTCTGCACGGATACGAAGCTTCGCAGGCCGCTGTCGCCGCGTTCCAGTTCCTGACAGATCAGGCCATAGCACGCGCTGTTCAGCCCGGCGCAATCGTAGCCCTGCAGGGAGCTGCCCAGCAGCCCGAGCCCGGCGATGTCCGGTACCAGTTCAGCGGGAAACCGCGAATGCTCGAAACACTCGGCGATGATGGGGACGACTTTCTCGTCCACGAACCGGCCCACGGTGTCCTGCACCATGGCTTCCTCATCGGACAATTGCGAGCGGATGTCGAACAGGTCCAGCGCATTCAGTCTCTTCATCACGCACCCTTGAGCTTGACGGAGTTCGCGGCCCGCCGGCAGGCCGCGTGGCGGCCCTGGCGAGACAATGTGGCGCAATTGTACAGGCTATAATTCGCCTTGTGACCGCCAGCAGGACTCGCCAGGGCAAGATGAACATGCGGAAAGCAGTGCACGGGATTCTGGCAGCGCTGGTGATTTCAGCCCTGACCGGCTGTGCGTCGTTGCTCACCACGGCCACCAGTGGCCTGGCCGATAACCTGAATGCCGCAATCCTCAACCAGGATGACCCGGAGACAGTACGCGACGGCGCTCCCGCCTACCTGTTGATGGTAGACAGTTTCGTGGAGGGCTCCAAGGACAACGTCAGCATGCTGCGCGCGGCGGCCGAGCTCTACGCGGCCTACGGCATCATTTTCGTGGACGACCCGGCGCGCGCCAAGCGCCTGACCGCGCGTTCGCTGAACTATGCCCAGCAGGCCATCTGCGCCAGCAATGACCGGGGCTGCGGGCTCTGGGACCTGAACTACGATGCGTACACCTCGCAGCTGGCCACGCTGGGCCCGCGCGATGCCCCTGCGATGTTCACCCTGGGCCTGTCCTGGCTGGCATACATCCAGGCCCATCGCGATGACTGGGCGGCGCTGGCAGACCTGCCCCAGGCGGAGGCCGCGCTGCTGCGGGTGCGAGCCCTCGATGCCGAGTACCAGCCCAGCAAGGTGGAGCATTACCTCGGCATCATGAATACGCTGCGGCCACCGGCGCTGGGTGGAAAGTTCGATCTGGGTCGCGCGCATTACGAACGGGCCATCGAGTTGTCCGGAGACGCAGACCTGGGCATCAAGGTCGATTTCGCCCGCTACTATGCCCGCGGGCTGTACGATCGCGAACTGCACGACCGTTTGCTGGAGGAGGTACTGGCGGCGGACCCGCGCCGTCCGGGGCTCACCCTGTTCAACACCCTGGCGCAACGCAGCGCCATGGAACTGCTGGAATCCGCCGACGACTATTTCTGATGGGCAGGAGAAGAATGTTGCGAACGTCCCCGAGAATGTTGCTGATGCTGCTGGCGGCCGCCGCCTGGCAGGCGGGCCCCCTGGCAGCCCAGGAACTCAAGATTGCCACCCTGGCGCCGGAGGGCTCCGACTGGATGGTGGCCATGCGCGCCGGGGCCGGGGAGATCGAGCAACGCAGCGAGGGCCGGGTGAGTTTCAAGTTCTATGGCGGCGGCGTGCAGGGCAACGACAACCAGGTGCGCCGCAAAATGCGCATCGGCCAGGTGCATGGCGGCACGTTCACGTCCGGCACGATTCACCATTTCGACCCCTCCGCGCAGCTGTATTCCATGCCCATGGTGTTCAACAACTTCAACGAGGTGATGTACGTACGCGCGCACCTGGACCCGAAAATCCGCCAACGGCTGGAGGACCGGGGCTTCGTCAATTTCGGATTTACCGGAGCCGGGTTCGGTTACCTGATGTCGCAGGAGCCGGTACGCACGCTGGCGGACATGGAGGGTGAGAAGACCTGGGTGCAGGAAGGCGACACCGTGGCCTACGCCGCATTCAAGTCGCTCGGGATCTCGCCGGTGACCATGCCCCTGACCGATGTGCTCACCGGCCTGCAGACCGGCCTGCTGGACAGCGCCAGCATCTCGCCCGTGGGAGCGCTGGTGCTGCAGTGGCACACCAAGCTCAGGTACATCTCCAACCTGCCGCTGGCCTATGTGTACGGCACGCTGCTGATCGACCGCCGTCCGTTTTCCCGCCTCTCGCCCGCGGACCAGGCGCTGGTGCGGGAGGTCATGGAACGCATTTATTCGAGCCTGGACGGCAAGAGCAACGCGGACAACGAATCGTCCCTGCGAGCGTTGCAGGGCAGCGGGCTGCAGCTGATCGAGCCTGACCGCGAGGAGGTCGCGCGCTGGCGCGAGGTGGTGTTCGCCTCCAACCGGGAGCAGGTCCGCCAGGGCGCCGTGGATTCCGGCCTCATGCGGGAAATGCTGGATCTGCTGGCCGACTACCGCGCCCAGCTCGGCCAATGAGGCAGCTGCTGGCCATGCTGGGCTGGCTCGACCGGGCCAGCAAGGCGCTCGAAGACGGTTTCCTCGTGCTGCTGCTGGGTGCAATGATCCTGCTGGCGGGCGGCCAGATTCTGCTGCGCAATGTCTTCGACGTGGGCTTTTTCTGGATCGACGAGGCCCTGCGCCTGCTGGTTCTGTGGCTGGCCGTGGCCGGCGCGGTGGCCGCCAGCCGCACCGACAAGCATATCTCGATCAACGTGCTGGACCGCTTTTTGCCCCCGGCCGCGCTGGCCTGGACAAAGCTGGCGATCCACGGATTCACGGCCGGAATGTGTGGCCTGATTGCCTGGTACAGCATGGTGTTCGTGCGCGACTCGATCGCGTTCGGCGATACCCTGCTGGGCGCGGTGCCGGCCTGGATCCCACAGCTGATCCTGCCGGTGGGTTTCGCCCTGATCGCGCTGCGCTACGCCATTTTTGCGGCACGCGGCGCGGCGGGCATGTGGCGCCAGGAGGGGGTGGCATGATGCTGCTCGCTCCGGGACTCATCCTGCTGGCGTTGCTGGGCGCACCGCTGTTCGCCATCATCGCCGCCAGCGCCCTGTGGGGGTTCTGGAAATCCGGCATCGATCTGCAGGTCATCGCCATCGAGTTTTTCGGCATCGCCGAGATGCCCATCCTGCTCGCCATCCCGCTGTTTACCTTCGCCGGCTACCTGCTGAGCGAAAGCAACGCTCCGCACCGCCTGGTGCGCCTGACCCGCGCCCTGCTCGGCTGGATGCCGGCCGGGCTCGCCATCGTCTCGCTGGTCGCCTGTGCGTTCTTTACTGCCTTCACCGGCGCCTCCGGGGTCACCATCATCGCGCTGGGCGCCTTGCTGTTTCCCGCCCTCAATGAGGCAGGCTATCCGGAACGGTTCAACCTTGGCCTGGTCACCTCGGCCGGCAGCCTGGGGCTTCTGTTCGCGCCGTCCCTGCCGCTGATCCTGTACGGCGTGGTTGCCGAAATCTCCATCGAGGACCTGTTCCTGGCCGGCATTCTGCCCGGCTTCCTGATGCTCCTGGTGCTGTCCGCCTACAGCGTGTGGAAGAATCGCGCCATCCGGGTGCCGATCGGTGATTTCTCCTGGGCCGAGGTCGCCGCGGCGACCCGCGCGGCAGCCTGGGAGATCCCGCTCCCGATCGTCGTTCTGGGCGGCATCTACAGCGGCTATTTTGCGATTTCGGAAGCGGCCGCGGTGACCGCGCTCTACGTGCTGGTGATTGACGTCCTGATCCTCAAGGAGGTCGCCTGGCGGGAAATTCCGCGCATCATGCGGGAGTCCATGGTGCTGGTGGGCGGCATTCTGATCATTCTCGGCGTGTCGCTGGCCTCGACCAATTACATGATCGACGCGGGCGTGCCGCAGAAGCTGCTGGGCTGGATCAGCGGCTACGTCGCCAGCCCATTCGGTTTCATGGTGTTGCTGCTGGTGTTCCTGCTGATCCTGGGTGCGGTGCTCGACATCTTCTCGGCCATCGTTCTGGTGGTGCCGCTGATTCTGCCGATCGCCACGCAGTTCGGCACCGACCCGGTGCATCTGGGCATCGTGTTCCTGGCCACCATGCAGCTCGGCTACATCACGCCCCCCGTCGGGCTCAACCTGTTCATTGCCAGCTACCGCTTCGAGCGCTCCATCACCCGCCTGTACGTGGCCACCCTGCCGTGGTTCCTGTTCCTGCTGATCTCGGTGGGAATCATCGCCTTCTGGCCGCAGCTCTCCCTGGCGCTGATCGCGGGGCGCTAGGGCCGGATTTCCGGCCCGGTCCCGCCGGATCAGCGCGGCGGCGTGGCGTCGTGAATGGCAATCCAGTCGTCGAAACGCGCCTGCAGCACGCGGTAATCCTCCGGATCATCCACGTCCAGGCTGAAGCCGCCGAAGGGCGTGGTCACGATGCGAATTCGGCCACCCAGAACCACCCCGGTGCCACGCTCGATACGCTCGCGCGTGTTGCCCTCGCGCAACCATGCATAGAGTCTGCGATTGCAGCGTCGCGACCACAGCGTCAGTTGCAGGCGCAGGGTCAGCCAGGCCGCCTGCCATCCGCCGGGCTGCCGGAACAGGCTCATGGCCAGCGAGAGCACGTTGCGCCAATCCTTGGCCTTGCGGTAGGAGAAACCGGTTTGCAGGAATTCCTGGTGCGACAGGTGTCGGGGTCGGGCCACGTAGATATTGGCCAGGCGCAGGCGGCCGAAGTTCAGTTCCACGAAGGGCCGGACGATACCCTCCTTGCCGTCGCCGGGATAAAAAGGCTTCACCCCCGGTTCGTCCACCACCCCGACCATCATCGCGAAGGGTTCCCGGGCGGCACGGTCCTCTGCCGCGCACCGCACCACGAAATCGTCCACGGCCCGCGGCGAGATCAGTGGCAGGTCACTCGAGATGATCAGCAGCGGCCGGTCACGGACCCCGGTGACACCCTGCTGCCGGCGACGCCCCTCGGCGGCATAGATGCCGGCCCAGGTGTTCGTCAGCATCTTGCCCTCCTGCTGCACCATGCGCACCCGCGAGGGCACCCCGCGCAGCGCCAGGCCCAGCTGCGCAACCGGGCCGACCACGAAAATTTCCCCGATGGTCCGAGCCGCGAGTAGCGCATCGACCACGTGCCGCACCAGCGGCCGGTCGTCGATTTCCAGGAACGCCTTGTTGCGGCCCTCGATCAGCCGCCGCGGATTGCGGTGGGTGCCCGCCAGCACCACGGCATCCAGGCGGTGGGGGTAGGCGGCGCCCGCTTCCACACCGGAAGGGGGCGCGTGTGCTAATGGGTCTTTTGACTCATGTCGCTGCATGGCGGTTTGTTTATGATGGTCCGCAGGATTCATGTGAGGATCTGGATCAATTGCAGTGCTATAGGCGACTGACAGCACATCGCGACCTGCTTATTATGCACGTTCAGGCGGCGGTTTTGGCGCGCCCGCCATTCGACCCATGAACGGACATAGCATGAAGGATTTCTGGTTGCAGCTCCGCGACCGCAAAGTCATCAGGGTAGCCATCGCGTACGTCATCGTGGCGTGGATCGTCATGCAGGTCGGCGAGGTCACGTTCGAGGCCCTGACCCTGCCTCCGTGGGCGCTCTCGCTGCTGATCGTCATCATCGGGCTCGGCTTCCCGATCGCATTGGTGCTGGCCTGGGCGTACGAGGTCACGCCCGAGGGAATTCGGAGGGATTCGGCCGCGCCGGCGCGCGCTCACAACCCTGAGGACACAGCAGAAGACCCTGCCCCTTCCATTGCGGTTCTGCCGTTCGGCGACATGAGTGAACAACAGGACCAGGCTTACTTCTGCGAGGGCATCGCGGAAGAGATCCTCAATGCCCTGTGCAAGGTGGCCAACCTGCGGGTGGCCTCCCGCATGGCGTCGTTTCAGTTTGGCAGCAAACAAGCCGACATCACGGAAATCGGGCGCAAACTGAAGGTGCAGACCGTCCTGGAGGGCGGCGTGCGCAAGGCCGGCGATCGCCTGCGCATCACGGTCCAGTTGGTCAAGACAGCCGACGGCTACCACCTGTGGTCACGCCAGTTCGATCGCAAGCTGGAAGACATTTTCGAAATTCAGGAGGAGATCGCCGACCTGGTCGCCAACTCGCTCAGCGTCACGCTCAAGCGCGAGCATACCTTCACCCGCAAGGCGGTGGATCCGCGGGCCTACGACTTTTTCCTCCGCGGGCTCAGTTATTTCGGCCGCCACAGCATGCAGGACAACGTCTACGCACGGCAGATGTTCAACCGCGCCATCGAGGTCGATCCGGGTTTCGGGCGGGCCTGGGCCGGGCTGGCCTACACCTATGGTTTCGAATACATGTACTTCAACGCCAACGAAGTCAATCGCGACCAGGCCCGGCTGACCAGCGCCAAGGCACTGGAACTGGAGCCGAATCTGGCCGAATCGCATGTTTCAGCCGGCATCGCGCACTGCATGAGCCACGAGTATGCTGAGGCGGAACAGGAGTTCGAAAAGGCCATCGAGCTGGATGCGAAGAACTACGAAGCCTGGTATTTCTTCGGTCGCGCAAAGGTGCACGAGGGCGATCTGGAACGCGCTCTTAGGCTGTTCCAGCATGCTTCCAAGGTGCGTCCGGACGACTACCAGAGCGTGGTGCTCCAGGCCCAGTTGCACGTCAGCCTGGGCCGGGAGGACAAGGCCATCGAGGTCACCCGCCAGGGCATCGAGCGCATTCGCGCGGTGCTGGACGTCAACCCCGACGACAACCGTGCCCTGAACCTCGGCGCGTTTGCGCTGTTGCGCCTCGGTGAGCGCGAGGAAGCGGAGCAGTGGATGGAAACCTCGGTTCGCAATGCGCCGCTGGATTCCATCATCCAGTACAACGCGGCCTGTTTCTACGCCCTCGAGGGACAGTCGGATCGCGCCGTCGAGTGCCTCGAGAACTGCCTGATCAAAGTCGGCAACATCAGTCGCGAATGGCTGGAACACGACTCCGACCTGGACAGCATCCGTGACCATCCGCGTTATGCCGGCATCCTGAGTTCATTTCCCGCATAACCCCCCCCGCCCGCCGGGCAATTTCCGCGCGCGAGCAACTTGGAGTACCCTATGGTGCCGATGGCATCCCCACTCGCGCGACCATCACAACCATTGCTCACAAGGGAGGATTCAAAGTGGATCTGACATTATTCAACGAAGCCGGTGTGAACTTCCTGCTGCGCTGGGTTCACCTGCTGGCCGGCGTAGTCTGGATTGGCCTGCTGTACTATTTCAATTTCGTACAGGGGGAATATTTCAAGGAAGCCGACGGCGGTGCCAAGTCCGATGCCCTGCAAAAACTGGTGCCACGCGCCCTGTGGTGGTTCCGCTGGGGCGCCATGTTCACCTTCCTGAGCGGTGCCGCGCTGATCGGGCTGAAACACCTGACCGGTATGGGCATCATGATCGGCGCCGTGCTCGGCACACTGATGTTTCTCAACGTGTGGCTGATCATCTGGCCCAACCAGAAAATCGTGATCGCCTCGGCGGGCCAGGTTGCCGCGGGCGGCGAGGCATTACCCGCAGCAGGCCCGGCGCTGGCCAAGGCCGGCCTGGCCTCCCGCACCAACACGCTGTTCTCCATACCGATGCTGTTCTTCATGGCCTCCTCCGTGCACCTGGGCGGGCTGCAGTACCCGGTCACCAGCACCGGGACCACTTCGCTGGTGCTGATCTGCGGTCTCATCGCGGCGCTCGAACTCAATGGCATATTTGGCAAAACCGGACCGTTCACCACGGTCAAGGGCGTCATTGGCAGCGGCCTGGTTTTGACACTGGTTCTTTACCTGCTGGCCGAGATGCACTGAGTAAGCTGTTGCCGGGGGCGGATCATTCCGCCCCCGCGTCCGCCGGTACACCCGCACGCGCGCGCTCCGTCTGCCGCCCCTTGGCCAGCCCGGAGCAGCTCGATCCGTGCATCTCCGACGCCACCGTCGGCCTCCATTGACCCGAGCGATCCGCGGGGCCCCAACCTGAAAGTGGGCAATCCGCTCCTCGGGTTGATCTAATTTTGAGCAATTCCATTCGCTTCGTCGCAAACCCGTTTTTGACGAAAAAATTGTGATCTTTTTTTATTCATGAAGTTGTAAATCTGAAGTGAGTTTCCGGGTTAGCAATGATTACTAAATGGGCCATCTGCCCCTTTGACACGAACCCGAAGCGGGAGTAACTTAGACCTCCCGTTGAATGAAACCGCCGGTCGCGAGACCGGAGCCGCAGGAAGGACGGGACCGGCCGCGAGGTTGGATCTGGACAGAATGCGGGACTCATCGAAAGGCTGACCCGCTGGACGATGAGGGGGGTGGAAGATAACGGCCAGCACTCGGATGGTACGGAGTGCGTCGCCCCGACCGGGGTTCTGCCAAAAAGCCGGTCGTACCACGGGGCGGCTCGATGGGGAGACGCGGTCCCCTGAGATAGACGCGATAAGCGTCGATAAAGAAAGGCGGGAGGAAAGTCCCGCGTCCGGAAACCGAAGGGCAGGACAGTCGGCGCCGGGCGAAGTTGGGAAGGCCTAGGAGGATCTGCAGTCCTCCGGAAGCGGAGTCTCGATACTTTCCACGGCGGGGGAGGCGCAAGCCTCCCCCGCTTTTATTTTGCCTGCCGTTTTGACTCCCCTGTTCTGAAATTCGCCCCCCCGGCCATCGACGCCTGCTCGCAGACGGGCGATCGGCGTGACCTCTTACACGCCTGTGCCCGCCGATGACATAATAAACTTGCGCAATGAACGGCGTGGGCGGCCTGCATGCGACGCACGGCCGCCCCCAAAACGAACCGAGGAGTGAGGTTGGAGACCCGCCAGGCCATGAACACGACCGAGCCCATAATCCGCATCCGCGACCTGGTGTTCCGGCGCGGGTCACGCACCATCCTGGACGGTGTCGACATGGACATTGCCAGGGGACGCATCGTGGCCATCATGGGGCCGAGCGGCGTCGGCAAGACCACCGTACTGCGCCTGATCACGGGCCAACTGCACCCCGACGAGGGCTCCGTGGAAGTCAACGGCCAGCGCGTCTCGTCGTTGTCGTCGCGGGAGTTGCAGACCTTCCGGCGGGACGTCGGCGTATTGCTGCAAAACGGCGCCCTGTTCACCGATCTGACGGTGTTCGAAAATGTCGCCACCCCGGTTCGGGAGCACACCGATCTGCCAGAACCCCTGGTGCGCCGGCTGGTGATGAGCAAGCTGCATTCGGTCGGCCTGGGTGGCACCGAAGAGCTGATGCCCCATCAACTTTCGGGTGGCATGGCCCGGCGGGTGGCACTCGCGAGAGCGGTGGTCCTGGACCCCCAGATCGTGCTGTATGACGAGCCCTTGGCGGGACTCGACCCGATCGCGGTATCCACCATCAGCCGCCTGATGCGAGAGACCAATGATGCACTGGGTCTGACCAGCATCGTGGTCACCCATGACGTGCTGCAGATGAGCAGGCTCGTGGATTACTGCTACATCATCGCTGCCGGTCGGATCGCGGGAGAGGGGCGCCCGGATGACCTGAAGCGCAGCCAAGATCCCAGCGTTGACCAGTTCATGAACGGCAAGGTCGACGGGCCGATCCCCTTCCATTACGATCCCGGCGGCCCCGAGTGGAGCCTGTTGCAGTGAGGTGTCCCTGATGGCATCGCCCGTCGACCCGCCCGCCGTCCTTGCGCCAATCAGCCAGGCTGGCCGCATCGGCCTGTTCCTGGTGCGCATGCTCGGCAGCCTGCGCCCCCAGCCGTCGCTGCTGCTGAGCACCCTGCAACAGGTCTACCTGGTCGGGGCGCGCTCGCTGGTGATCATCATGATCTGCGGTTTCTTCGTTGGCATGGTGCTCGCACTGCAGGCCATCAATGCCCTCGAACAATTCGGCGCCTCCGACCAGGTCAGCCTGCTGGTCGGTAAATCGCTGTTCCGCGAGCTCGGACCGGTACTCACAGCCCTGCTTTTTGCCGGCCGGGCCGGCACGTCGGTGGCGGCCGAGATCGGGCTGATGCGGGCCACCAGCCAAATCGACGCGATGGAACTCATGGCCATCGATCCGGTGCAGCGGATCGCCCTGCCCCGCTTCCTGGCGGGGGCAGTCTCGGTGCCCCTGCTGACCGCAATGTTCAATGCTCTGGCGATACTTGGCGCGGTGGTGTTTTCGATCGGCGTCATGGGACTCGACGCGGGCATCTTCTGGAGCAAGCTGCAAAACGGCGTGTATTTCCAAGAGGACTTCATCGGCGGCATCTGGAAGAGCCTGGTGTTCGGCGGACTGGTGAGCCTGGTGGCGGTGTATTTCGGGTTCCACGCGAAGCCCACCGGCGCAGGCGTGGGGACCGCAACCACCAACACGGTGGTACTGAGTTCGGTGCTGATCCTCGTTTTCGACTTCATCATGACCTCGTTCTTCACCTGAACGTCGGTCGTAACGGCTAAGGCGGATGCAATCATGCGTGCAAACTACAAAGTGGAACTGGCCTCCGGAATCTTCCTGCTACTGGGGATATTCGCGCTGATCTGGTTGGCGACCCGGGCCACCGATTACGGCAAGGAGCTGGGCGACGAGGCCTACTACGTCTCCGCCCGCTTCACCAACGTCGCCGATCTGAAGGACCGTGCACCGGTCAAGATCGGCGGGGTCACGGTGGGAGAGATCGAGTCCATCACCCTCGATCCGCTGAGCTTCGAGGCGGTCGTCACCATGCGCCTCGATCAGCGCTTCGACGAAATCCCGATCGACAGCAGCGCCTCCGTGCTGACCAGCGGCGTGCTCGGCGATCGGTACATCGGGCTGGAACCTGGCGGAGATCTTGAGGTCCTCCAGGATGGTGACGAGCTGTTCGTCACCCAATCGGCCGTGGTGCTGGAACAGCTGGTTAGCAAGTACCTGTTCAACACGCGGAGCGAACCCGAGGCGGAGGATGAGCCATGAAAACACCCCGGACCGGCATTCTGCTGGCTTGCGCCTGGCTGGCGGCCACCCCGTTGCCGGCCAGCAGCCACCTGGACGACCCGGCCCAACTGGTCAGTGACACCGCCGGGCGGATTCTGACCCGCCTCAACGAGAACCACGCGCAATACCACCAGCGCCCGGAATTGCTCAAGGACGTGGTGCGCGAGGACCTCCTGCCGCTGCTGGATGTCCGTTATGCCGGGCGCCTGATCCTGGGACGCTCCGGGCGCGACGCCAGCGCCGAGCAGCTGGACGCGTTTACCGAGGCGATGAGCAACCTGCTGATCAACCGCTATGCGGAAGGCCTGTTGCAGTTCCGCAGCGAAGAGCAACTGGAGGTCTTGCCGCTGCGAGGGGAGCTCAACGAGCGCATGACGCGCGTGCGCACCCGGGTACGGCTGGAGTCCGGCGGTTTTGCCCCGGTCGATTATGTGTTCCGCAGGACCGATGGCGGCTGGAAAGCGTTCGACGTCGTCGTGGAGGGCATTTCCTACGTCACCACCTACCGCAATCAGATCATGCCGGAAGTCCAGGCAGAAGGTCTTGACGCCGTCATTGCCCGTCTTAACCAGGGGCAACTGGTGCTCAGCGACTGAGCCATGGAAGCGCGACTGGATGAGTACGGCACCCTCCATCTCGCGGGCGCCCTGACATTCGAAAACGTGACCCGCGTGTGGCAGGTATGGCAGCGCAGCGTGACGCGAGACCGCACGCTGGCGGCGATCGACCTGGAAGGGGTAAACCAGGTCGACAGCGCGGGGCTCGCGTTGCTGCTGGAATGGCAGTCCCAAGCGGGTGGGCGGCTTCGCATCCGCAATGCCCCCGAGGATCTGTTGCGCCTGGCCGCGCTGTGCGCGGCGGATGAATTGCTGGACCTGCACCGCCCGGCCAATCGTGTAGCGGCGGAGGCTTCGGGATGATGAGTCGAATCGAGCGCCCGGCCCGGCTTGCCGCGGTCCTGCTGGTGACGCTGGCCGTGGCCGCCTGCGCCGGCACCCAGAACCGCCATACCGACCCCGAGCGTGACCCGTGGGAGGGCTACAACCGCAAAATCCACAGCTTCAACATGAAATTCGACCGCTACCTCGGCCGCCCGGTGGCGGTCGCCTACGATACGGTCATGCCGGATCCCCTGCAGCGCGGGGTGGCCAATTTTTTCCGGAATCTGGACTACCCGGTAACCTTCTTCAACCAGCTGATGCAGGGAAAGTTCAGGGAGAGTGGCATCAGCACCAGCCGCTTCCTGTTCAACACCGTGTTTGGCCTGCTGGGTTTTTTCGACGTGGCCACCCGCGTCGGCATGCCCGCGTACGACGAGGATTTCGGCCAGACCCTGGCCACCTGGGGCTGGACCGACAGCCGCTACCTGGTCATGCCGTTCCTCGGCCCGTTTACCGTGCGCGACACGCTGGGTCGGAGTTTTTATGGATACCTGCATCCGATCTCCTATGCGATCAGGGAGGAGGACATGTACGCGCCGTTGATCATCGACCTGATCCAGCGCCGCGCCAGTTTCCTGGATGCCGACGCGGCGCTCGAAGAGGCCTACGACCCCTACACGCTGGTTCGCGACAGCTACCTCCAGAATCGCGAATTCAAGATCTATGACGGCGATCCGCCCGTGACGGACTACGACGCCTTCCTGGAAGACGAACCCTAAGCGGACACCGCCGGGACTGACGCGCAGGTCCAAGATGCGGCGGGGCCACCGGGCGCGTGCGCTTGTTTGGCCGATTGGCGCGGGCTAAGCTGGCGCGATCACACAGGACAGGTAAGTGCGAAGACTCGCGCCGCTGCAGTATTGGAACGGAGTGGTCCTGCTGGGGGCATGTGCGCTGCTGCTCGCCTGTGGGCCGAACTCACCCCCTGCCGGGCCTCCCGGCGAGCGCAGTTACGTGCATTCACTGGACGGCGCGCCCGGCTCGCTGGACCCGGCGCGCGCCGGCACCCTGTACGCCAACTTCCTGGTCGTCAACCTGTACGACACGCTGTACCGCTACCGCTACCTTGCCCGACCGTACGCCCTGGCACCCAACCTGGCAGAGGGCATGCCCGAGGTTTCCCCGGATGGGCTCAGCTACACCATTCGCATCAAGCACGGTGTGCGGTTCATCGATGACCCGGCGTTCCCCGGCGGATCCGGGCGCGAGGTGACGGCCGAGGATTTCGTGTATTCGATCAAGCGCCACTTCGATCCCGCAACCATGACGCAGGGCGCCTGGTTGTGGCAGGGCCGGATCGTGGGCCTGGATGAATGGAAGGCCGCTGGCGCCGATTATGCGCGACCGGTACCGGGGCTGCAGGCCCTCGACGATCACACCATCCGCATCGTCCTGACGCGAGAGTTCCCACAGTTGCTGCACACGCTGGCGCAGGGTTTCGCCGCCGTGGTTCCGCGCGAGGCAGTCGATCACTACGGGCCCGCGTTCTCGAACCATCCGGTCGGCTCGGGACCGTTTCGCCTGCGCAGCATCGACAGCGCCCGCGCCGTGATGGTGCGCAATCCCGATTTCCGCCGTGAGCCATTCGAGCTGGCGACCGAGGGCTTCGACCCGGCGAGCCAGTCTGGCCTTGGCCTGGAGACTTTAGAAGGACGCTCGCCGCCGTTCCTCGATCGGCTGCAGGTCGAGTTCATCGGCGAGGATGCGGCACGCTGGAACGCGTTCTTGAGCGGCGACATCCAGTTCACCAAGGTGCCCGCGACGCAGTTCGACCAGGTGCTGGCGAGTCGCCACCCGGTGGTCCCGGCGGCGGAGTTTGCCGAGGCATTCGGTTTCGGGGCATCGCTGGAGTCGGGCTTCGTATACACCCACTTCAACCTCGCCGACCCGCGCGTCGGTTATCACCCGGAACCGACGCGCGAGGAGCGCAACCGGGCGTTACGCTGTGCCATCGTCAAGGCTTTCGACTGGCAGCGGCGCAACCAGATTTTCTACTACGGCATCGGCCAGGTATTTCCCGGCATCATCCCGCCGGTGGCCCCGGAATTCGATGCCGCCGGGGGGCAGGAGTACATCCGTTACGACCTGGCGACGGCGAGGCAATTGCTCAGGGACCATGGCTGGACGCCTGACAACCTGCCGGTGCTGGAATACGGTTTTCCCGCCAACGTCACCGAGCGGCAGATGTTCGAGCAATTCCGCGCCTTCATGGAGGAGTTGGGCTGGCCGCGCGACAAGGTCAAGCCGCTCACTTACGCAACTTACGGCGACTACGCGCGCGCCTATGCCCGACGCGAGATCATGCTCATCACCAGCAGCTGGAACATGGACTACCCGGATGCCGAGAACACGATGCAGCTGTTCTTCGGTCCCAACGCATCACCGGGCTCCAATTCCTCCAACTACAATAACGCGGAGTACGACCGCCTGTACCGGCTCGCGGCCGGCATGCTGCCTTCGGAGGAACGCACCCGTCTGTATCGCCGCATGAACCAGCTGGTCATGTCCGATTGCGCCACCATCAGCGGCATTGCCCGTACGCTGCTGTTCCTGTGGGACCGCGACCTGGTGATGCTGCCCGACCGCGCATTCGTCGGCGGCTATTTCCTGCGCTTCGTGGATGTCAGAACCGCTGGCCGCGAAGAGGGATGAAGGTGCCCGGTTACATCATGCGCAAGCTGCTGGCCGGGATCCCGCTGATCCTGGGTGTGACTTTCGTCAGCTTCCTGCTGATGGTCTATTTCGGACCCGACAAGACTTACGAACTGCTGGGCAAAAACCCGACCACCGGACAGATCGAAGAGGTGCGTCGACAACTCGGCTACGATCGACCCTTCCTTCAGCGGTACGTGGCGTACCTGCACGAGCTCGCAACCCTGGACCTGGGACATTCGGAATCCTCCGGTGAGCCGGTCACCGGCCTTATCGCGCGCACGCTGCCCATCTCGCTGGCGCTGGTGTTGCCGGGCTTCGTGCTGGGAAATGCCCTGGGCGTGCTGCTCGGCTTGCTGGCGGCCTGGTGGCGCGGCGGCTGGCTGGACAGGCTGGTCATGGGCGCGTCGGTGATCGGCATGAGCGTCAGCTTTCTGGTGATCATCATCCTGCTGCAGTGGCTGTTGTGCACGCCCTGGGGCGTCAACTGGTTTCCGGCGCGGGGCTGGGCGGTATCCGGCTTCACCAGTTACCTGTGGTATGTCACGGTTCCGAGCCTGGCACTGATCCTCGTGACGCTCGGCTACAACACGCGTTTCTATCGCGCCGTGCTGGCGGAGGAACTGGGCCGTGACCACGTGCGCACCGCAGAGTCCTTCGGGGCGACGCCCGGCCGGGTGCTGTTCGGGCATGTGCTTCGGAATGCGCTCATTCCGATTCTCACACGGCTGATGTTTTCCATACCGCTGATCGTGATTTCCGGCAGCCTGCTGCTCGAGAGCTACTTCGGCATCCCGGGCATCGGCAAGGCGACGTTCGAGGCGATCACCAGCGGTGACCAAACGGTGCTGAAGGCGGTGGTTGGCCTGACGGCGGTCATGTTCGTGCTGTTGCAGCTGCTGGCCGACATCTGCTATCGCCTGGCCGACCCGCGGGTCGCGGCCTTATGAGATTCGTGAGCAGCCCCGCTTTCGACACGGCCGCCTGGCTGCCCGAGCGACCCGGACGGGCGAGTGCCTTGTGGCGCCATATCCGCCACGACCGCGCCGGGCTCGCCGGGTTCGTGATCGTGGCCCTGTTCCTGGCCATGGCCGTGGGAGCGTGGCTGGGCCTGCTGGGCCAGGGCTGGTCCGAGATCAGCGGCGGGCGCTGGGAGCCCCCTGGAGCGGAGCACTGGTTTGGCACCAACCTGCTGGGCCAGGACGTCCGGGATCGGGCAATCTTCAGCACGGTGACCGCATTCCAGGTGGGCGTGGTCGTGGCCATATTCTCAACACTCATCGGAGCGCTGGCGGGAGCGCTGGCGGGCTGGTTCAGCCACGGCGTACTGGACGAGATCATCCTGTGGCTGAAAGGCGTGCTCGACTCCATCCCCTTCTACCTGTTCGTGGCGGCGGTGGCCTTTGCCCTGCAAGGCCACGCCTGGGCCATGCACATCGCGATGGTGGCGACCTTCTGGACCAGCACCGGCCGTCTGGTTCGTGGCGAAGTCATGCGCCTCAAGGAGCAGGCATTCGTGGATGCGGCGCGCAGCATGGGCTTGCCGGGCGCCTTGATCCTGGTTCGCCACGTGCTACCGAATACGCTGCACATCCTCATGGTCCAGGCCACGCTGGTATTCGTGGCCGCCATCAAGACCGAGGTCATCCTGAGCTTTCTGGGCCTCGGCATCCAGGATGGCGTCAGCTGGGGGCTGATGCTGGCCGAGAGCACCCAGGAGGTTCTCGCTGGGCGCCTCGGCAGCTTCCTGGCGGCCTCCGGCTTCCTGTTTCTGCTGTTGATGGGCTTCAACCTGCTGGCCGACAGCATGCAGGACGCGCTCGACGCCCGGGATATCGCATCGTGAGCGCAGCCTTGCTCGAAGTATCCGAACTGTGCATCTCGGCTCACCGGGGACCGCGCAGCGTCAGGCTGGTCGACCATCTCAGCTTCACCTTGCCGGCCGGTGAGATCGTGGGCCTGGTCGGTGAGTCGGGCTGCGGCAAATCCCTGACGGCGCTCGCCCTCATGGGCCTGCTGCCACGCAGTGGATCGCTCCGCTGCAGCGGTTCGATTCGCCTCGGCGGACTCGACCTGACGCGCTGCGCGATGCGCGACCTGCGCCACATGCGCGGCCGGGACATGGCCATGATCTTCCAGGAACCCGCCACCGCCTTCGACCCGGTGATCCGGGTGGGTGTCCAGTTGGCCACCGTGCTACGGCGCCTGCGCAGCCTGCGCCGTCCCGCAGCCCGTGCCCTGACCCTGGAATCCCTGGCGCAAGTGGGATTCCTCGAACCGGAGGACGTCTACCAGGCTTTTCCGCATCAACTGTCCGGTGGCATGCGGCAACTGGCCATGATCGCCCTGGCGTTGGCCTGCCGGCCCCGGCTTCTGATCGCCGACGAGCCCACCACCTCGCTCGACGTGACCACCCAGGCCGTCGTGCTGGACCAACTGAAGCACCTCCAACGGCAGACCGGCTCCGCAATCCTGCTGGTGTCGCACGATCTCGGCGTGGTGGCACAGTGCTGTGACGAGATCCTGGTCATGTATTGCGGACGGATCGTCGAGCAGGCCCGCTGCGTGGACCTGTTTGCCCGGCCCCACCATCCCTACACGGCCGGATTGCTCGCTGCCACGCCGCGGATCGCCCACGGCGAGCCCCTGCCCGTCAGCCCCATCCCGGGCCAGGTCCCGACGTCCGGCGAACTGCCCCCGGGCTGCCACTTCGCCGCGCGGTGCGGGCGCGCCTCCGACCTGTGCAGCCGCCAGGCCCCCGCGGAGCAGCGCATCCACGCCTCCCGCGTCGCCTGCCACCATCCGCTGCGCGATTCGCACACCCCATGAATACCACCGGCCCGCTGCTGCAAGTGCAGCACCTGAGCTATCGCTTCCCGGCTCAGCACGGGGTATTTCGCGGCCAGGGGCCTGGCCTGGCGGCAGTCGAACGGGTCAGCTTCGCCATCGCGCCGGGCCAGGTATTCGGACTGGTCGGGGAGTCCGGTTCCGGCAAGAGCACGCTGGCGCGGTGCCTGCTGCGGCTGCTGCGGCCCCAGGCGGGCCGCGTGCTGTTTGCCGGGCGGGACCTCCTGGCTGCCGGTCCAGCCGAGCTGCGCCAGGCGCGCCGCAGGATGCAGGTGGTGTTCCAGGATCCGATGACAGCGCTCAGTCCGCGCCGCACCATCGGGCAGTCGCTGCACGAGCCGCTGCAGCAGTTTCGGCTTGGCTCGCCACGGGAACGTGAGGATCGAATCGTCGCGGGCCTGGCCGAGGTCGGGCTCGATGCGGGCGTCTTGAACCGCTACCCGCACCAACTCTCGAGCGGCCAGCGCCAGCGCGTCTGTATCGCGCGCGCCCTGCTGCCGGGCCCGGACCTGGTGGTTGCCGACGAGGCGGTGTCCGCCCTCGACGTCTCGGTCCAGGCGCAGGTGCTGAAACTGGTCCGGGAGCTGCAACGCGAGCGCGGTATCGCCTTCCTGTTCATATCGCACGATCTGGCGGTGATCCAGCAGGTGGCCGACCGGGTTGGTGTCATGTATCGCGGCCAACTGGTCGAGACCGCATCCCGCGATGACCTGTTCCGGCAGCCGCTCCATCCCTATACCCGCGCATTGCTGGCAGCGGTGCCGGACCCGGATCCATCGGCCCGGCGCGAGCGCCCCGCCCTACCGGGCCAGCTCAGCCGCAAGCCTGCGACGACCGGCTGTGCCTTCGAGTCGCGCTGTGAACAGGCGATGGCGGTGTGCCGGCAGGAGGCGCCCGGTGACCATCCGGGCAACGGCAACCCACAGCATCGCGTAAAATGCCACGCGTACGCTCCCACCGCGAAACCGCTGGCGGAGCGACGGGGCCAAACCAGGGATAGCGAATGACCAGGTACTTGCGCAGCATCATGCTCGCCGCGCTCACGGCGGGCTTGATGGTGGCCGCCTGCGGTCCCAAGGTCGTGCGGGGCCAGCCGCCCTTTGCCCAGGTCAATGCCCTGAGGCTGGACGGCACGGCCCTGCAACTGGAGCTCGGGCTGCGCAACATCAACGACGAGCCGATGGAAGTCCAGTATCTGCAACTGACGCTCACGGTGCAGGAAACCGAGCTGACCGCCCACGAGGGTCCCCTGACGGCAATCATCAGCGCCAATGGCAAGGAAACCCTCTCGCTGCGCCTGCCGGCCAGCGAAACAGGGCGCCGGCTGCTGGCCGCGCTCGAGGATGGCGCACACACCAACCTGCCCTACCAGCTGCGCGGCTCGCTGCAGACGGCGGGCGACAGCGAACTCCCGTTCCAGTCCAACGGCCGGCTGTACCCTGTGCCCGGCCGGAGCGGCCAGTTCCGCTGAACCCGAGCCCGCGACCGGGGCCACATTGACGGGCCTGGGGGTGCCGGTTAGGCTAGACCGTCCAGGCGCCCAGCGAGCCCAAGTCAATGAAAATTTCATTTGAACTCGGCGAGTCCGACCTCGAGCATTTCCGTGAAGTGATGGCCAGGGCCAGGGAGGCCTCCAGCGAACTCACGGTCCGCCAGATCGTGGACAATGCCCGCGAGCTGCTGTCCAAGGTCAATCGCTCGGAGACCTGCAGTTTCATCCGCGACCGCATGAACGAACTGGATACGCTGATCGGCATGGTGATGGACGATGGCTGGGGCCTGGAGGAAGAAGACCGCAAGCGGGTGGTCGATGCGCTGGCCTACTTTTCCGAGGCCGAAGACCTGATTCCGGACGATATTCCCGGCCTCGGTTTTCTCGACGATGCCATCATGATCGAACTGGTCAACGAGGAACTCAAGCACGAGATCCAGGCCTATCGGGACTTCGTCATCTTCCGCGCCGCGGAGACCAGCCGGCTCGGCGCCGATGCCAGCGCACCGGAAAAAGAGGACTGGCTGGAACAGCGCCGGCAGCAACTGCACTCCCGCATGCGCCGGCGACGGTGGCGGTCCCGCCGCGGCGGCGGCGGCGAGCGGTCGCCGTTCTCCCTGCTCTGAGGCCGTGACCTGCGGCCGCTCGAAAGCTGCCGGTCGTCCCACCCCGACAGCAAACGCCTGAGCCGTGGCCGGCTTGCAGCACATGCAAATCCTGGTGGCGATCGAGACAGACTCGACCCGCTACCATGGCGAGTTCGCGACCCGGCCCAGGCTGCTGGAGGGCGCACCCGCCGAACAGATGCTCGCGCACCTGGCGGCTGACCTGGTCGGCATGTTCCCCGGGCTCGGTGCCTGCGCACTCACCATGCCGGGCGCGCTGTTCGACCAGACCCAGCTCTTGCGGCCAGGCTTCCCGGTGTTCGGCGCCCTCGAAGGTCTCCTGCTCGAGAGCCTGCCCGACCAGGCGTTTCAGCCACGCCAGCTGAGCCTGCCTGTCGAAGACGGCCGCATGCCACACGCGGCATTGCAGCCCGAGCAGGACATCCCGCTCGGCCTGTTGCAGTGCATACCGCTGCTGGTGTCGGGCGAACCCGCGACGTTGGGGCCCATCGCGCGCGAGATGGAACACCGCTTTCTCGACAGCGGCCAGCTCTCGGCGCACTCGGCCAAAGCCCTGGAAGTACATTTCGGAATCGGCGTGCAGCATGCCCGGTTCATGACCCTGACCGATTTGCAGGCGCTGCTGCGGCTGCAACTCGAGCATTTCGGTTTCCTGGCGCTTTGGGAGCTGCTCGATGCGGCGCTGAGCGACCGCCCGGAGCCTCTCGAAGCAATCGGGCGGGGCGGGCAAAGCTTCTGCTGGCGCGAAGGTGCCGTGCATGCCCGTTTTGAGACCTTCGACCACTGGGCGGCGACGGGTGCCGGGGCCGGCGAGCCCGCCATCAAGAATCAACTGGCCCGCGCCTATGCGGACTGGACGCGCGAGTACCGGCAGTACCTGACGACACTGCAGGCCCATGCCGTGACGGTGCTCCAGCACCTGCCGGGGCGGGATGCCGAAGCCCTGGCTGGCACCTTCCTGGTGGAAAAGTCCGCCCAGGCGCCCAGCCGCGACACGGCCCCGGTCACGGAACACAGCGCCGGCGACCTCGGCAGCATCGCGGTCACCGTCATCGATGCGGGGCAGCAGCATAATTACTATCCGCTCACGCCGGCCGGCCTGAACGCATTGCACGCCGCAATTCGGGAACAGGGCCTGGCGGCCGGCGGGGTCGCATTTCCGGGCGGCATCCGCTACGACGAGCGCTCGCGCAGGCTCGTGGGCGACAGCCTCGGCCAGTGACGCGAGCCGTGGTCATCGCCGAGCGGCCTGCGCTGGTATACGTGGCGGAATCCGCCATCCACGGTCTGGGCCTGTTCGCGCAAATTGCCATCGCCTGCGGCACCCGGATCGGCTTTTATGCGGGCCAGGAAACCAGCGAGGATGGCGCCCACGTGCTGTGGGTGCAGGATCAGCCGGGTGGGCCATGGCTCGGCTACGATGGCAGCAATGAAATGCGCTTCGTGAACCATTCCCGCGAACCCAACTGCTACCTGGACGGCCGGGAGTTGTACGCCGACCGGGACATTGACCGCGACGAGGAGCTGACCATTGACTACGGCGAGTGGTTCGACCCCCGCGAATCTTGAAATGCGCCGCCGACACCCCATTTAATGAGGCTGAACCCTCCAGGATGACCGCAATGCAACTCAGCGAAGAAACCCGGGCCAGGATCGAGCAGCACCTGCAGAGCAACCGCGTGGTGCTGTTCATGAAAGGCACTCCTCGCCAACCCCTGTGCGGGTTTTCCGCACGCACCGCCGCGCTGCTGGACAGCCTGTTGCCGGACTATCACAGCGTGGATGTGCTCGAGGACGAGGCCATCCGGGAGGGCATCAAGGCCTTCGGCAATTGGCCAACCATTCCGCAGCTCTACGTGGATGGCGAGTTGGTCGGCGGCTGCGACATCGTCACCTCGATGTTCAACAGCGGCGAACTGCATGCCCAGCTGGGGCTGGAGGCGCCCGACCGAACCCCGCCCCGGGTAACGATCAGCGACAAGGCCGCGGAGGTGATTCGGGCCGCCATGCAGGGCCACGAGGGGGTGGGCCTGCATTTCCAGGTCGATGCCAACTGGCAGTCGCAGTTCAACCTCGCGCCGGCGCAGGGGCATGAGCTGAGCGTCGATTGCAACGGGATCACCCTGCTGTTCGATCTCGCCTCCGCGCAGCGCGCAGACGGCGCCGAGATCGATTGGGTGGAAACCGTGCAGGGCGAAGGCCTGGCCGTCACCCTGCCCAAGGCGCCGCCCCCGGTCGCCCAGATGTCGGTGCAGGAACTGCAGCAGAAGATGCAGTCTGGAGGCCTCCTGCTGGTCGATGTGCGCACCCCCGACGAGCGCCAGAAAGCGGTCATCGAACCTTCCGACTTGCTGGATGCGGAGCTCATGCAGCGATTGGAAGGCTTGTCCAAGGATACCGAGATGGTCTTCTACTGCCACACCGGCAACCGCAGCCAGGTGGCCGCGGAGCACTTCCGCAAACAGGGCTTCACAGCCGTGCATAACCTGGCGGGCGGTATCGACGCCTGGTCGAAGGAGATCGATCCCGAGGTGCCGCTCTACTGACGCTGCGTGACGGGCGCGGCGTGCCGCGCGCATGGCCTGCAGCGCGGGGGCTTTTGCAACTGGCCCGTGAGCAAGTACGATGGTGACCTCGCACGGCAACACATCGAGGCAACCGTGTCCCTGATCAGCGAACTCAAGCGCCGTAACGTGTTTCGCGTCGGCATCGCGTACCTGGTGGCTTCCTGGCTGCTGTTGCAGCTGGCCGAGGTGCTGACCGAATTGCTCGCGTTGCCTGACTGGGCCGGCAAGTTGGTCGTGCTGCTGCTCGTGGTCGGCTTCATCCCGGCGCTGATCCTCGCCTGGGCATTCGAATTGACCCCGGACGGCATCAAGCGGGAGAAGGATGTCGATCGCGACCAGTCCATCACCCACCTGACCGGACGCAAACTGGACCGCACCATCATCATCGTGCTGTTCCTGGCGGTGGCCTATTTCGTCTACGAGCGAGCGAGCCTGGAACCACGCCAGCCAACGGCGCCGGCCACCGGGGAGGTGGCCGGCGATACGGCACGGCGCGAACGGGCCGAGGGCACCGAGCCCTCCATCGCCGTACTGCCCTTCGTCAACCTGAGCAATGACCCCGAGCAGGAATTTTTCTCCGACGGCATCTCGGAGGAGCTGCTCAACCTGCTGGTACGCGTGGAGGGCCTCAAGGTGGCCTCCCGCACTTCTTCGTTCACCTACAAGGGCGCCAACCGGAACATTCCGGACATCGCACGGGAACTGAAGGTCGACCACATCCTGGAGGGCAGCGTTCGCAGGGCTGCAAACCGTGTGCGGATCACCGCGCAGTTGATCGACACGGACAGTGACCGCCACCTCTGGTCCGACACCTTCGACCGCGAGCTGACCGACATCTTCACCATCCAGGACGAAATCGCCAATGCCATCGTCGCGGCCTTGCGGCAGGAGCTGGGCACCGGCCTCGACGCGGTCACCGTCGAGGCCGACACCACCAATCTCGATGCCTACCAGCTGTACCTGAAGGCGCGCAGCCTGTTCGTGGCCCGCAAGAACCTGGCCGAGAGCATCCGACTGTTCGAACAGGCGATCGCCATGGACCTCAACTTCGCGCGCGCCTGGGAGGGCCTCGCCGCGGCGCACCTGGTGAGCGCCTCATGGCTCGCGGGCGACGGCATCGACCATAACGGGCTGGCCTTCGAAGCGGCCAATCGGGCGCTGGAGATCGATCCGGGCCTGTCCATGCCCTACGCGGTCCGGGGCATGTATGTGAGCGAACGCGGCCCAGGCTTCGTGGCTGGCATGGAGGATCTCGATACGGCCACCGCGAGTGACCCGAAGAACGCCACCGCCTGGCTGTGGCGCGGCATCATGTACAAGGACCTCGGCTACTTCGCAGAAGCCATTGCCGACCTGGAGCGCTGCCTGTCCATCGACCCGGCTTACCAGAATTGTCGCCAGCACCTGGCCGAGGCGCTGCTGTTTGCCGGCCAAGAAGAGCGGGCGATCGCGTTGCTCGAGGAAACCCTGGAGCACAATTTCCACTCGGTGACCTCATCCTTCCTGCCGCATTACCTGCGCAGCGGTCAGCGGGTTACCGCCCTGGTGCTGGCGGCGGCCTCAGTGCGGGCCGAGTACGCCCCGGTCAGGGACTGGATCGATGCCTTGGAGCATCCCGAGCAGGACCACGCCGCGCGCGTTGCCCGCTGGCAGCAATGGGCCGCGGAAAGCAACCTCGGGCTGTGCAATTTTAGCGAGGTGGCCCTGGCGCTGCGACGCTACGACTGCTTCTCACCGCTGGTCGATGGACGGGCAGGCTGGCAGCCCATGTTGCGGGAATTCCGCAAGACCGCGCACTTCAAACAGGCGGCCGCGGCGCACTACCTGGGGTTCTGGCGGCAACACGGCTTTCCACCCCAGTGCCGCCCGGTTGGCGAGACCGACTTCGCCTGCGACTGAGCGCCGGTGGCCGCGGAGTCAGGAGAACTCGGCGATGACCGGCGTGTGATCCGAAGGCCGCTCCTGGCGGCGCGGCTCCTTGTCGATGTAACTGGCCCGACACTGCCGGGACAGGGTTTCCGAGGCCAGGATCAGGTCGATGCGCAGGCCCATGTCGCGGCGGAAGGCCGCCATGCGGTAATCCCACCAGCTGAATGAGCGCTCCGGCTGATCGAACTGCCGAAAGGTATCCACCAGACCGACATCCAGCATGCGCTGCAGTGCCTCGCGCTCCGGGGTGCTGCACAGGATCCGCTCGTGCCAGGCTTCCGGGTCATGCACGTCGCGGTCGTCGGGAGCCACGTTGAAGTCCCCGAGCACCACCAGGCGCGGATGCCGGGCCAGCTCCGCGGCGACCCAGTCGGTGACCCGGGCCAGCCACTCCAGCTTGTAGTCGAATTTCTCCGAACCGACCTCCTGGCCATTGACCACATACAGGTTGATGACCCGCAGGTCACCGTAAGTGGCTGCCAGCACGCGTCGTTGCGGGTCGTCGAGCCCGGGAACGTCCGTGACGGGGTCCGCCCCCGGCTCGCAGCTGAGAATGGCGACCCCGTTGTAGGTCTTCTGGCCTGCGTACACGCTGAGGTAGCCCGCCTCGCGCAACTCCGCCTCGGGGAACCGATCGTCGGTGAGCTTGGTCTCCTGCAGGGCCAGGATGTCTGGCCGGGCTTCGTGGCACCAGGCCTGCACGTGCGGCAGGCGCACGTTCAGGGAGTTGACGTTCCAGGTAGCGATCTTCAGCATGCGTGGCGCGAAGGAAGGATGGTAAAGTGACGCGGATGTTAGCACGAATCCGCGCCCGTCCCGCGGCAACGCCCGGGGCCCTGCGCGCCCTGCGAGGAGCCAGATGCGAGCCTTGATATTCAGCCTTCTGATCGGCAGCGCGCCCGCTCTGGCGGAGCAGGCCGCAGCACCGGCGGAGCCCGCCGGGGCGTCGCCGCAGAAGCCCTGCAGCAGCGAACAGCACCGGCAGTTCGATTTCTGGATCGGTGACTGGACCGTCACCCAGAACGGCCAGCCGGCGGGCGCCAACACCATCGAACTGCGCCACGATGGCTGCGTGCTGAGTGAGGCCTGGACGAGTGTCAGCGGCTGGTCGGGCAGCAGCCTGAATGTCTACGACCAGGCCAGTGGGCGCTGGCACCAGACCTGGGTCGACGCCAGCGGCGTCCTGTTGCTGCTCGATGGCGGGTTCACCGATGGCCACATGGTGCTGAGCGGGACCCGGGCCGGGCCGGATGGCAGGGAGGTGATGAACCGCATCCGCTGGACGCCCAATGCGGACGGCTCGGTCAGGCAGCACTGGCAGACCAGTGCCGATGGCAAGAGCTGGACCACGGTGTTCGACGGGCAGTACGTGCGCGTGCGATGAAACCGGGCAAGTCCGGCACGGCACGGCTGATCGATGCGACCCGGTATTCGCTGCGCGGGCTGCGGGCGACGTTTCGGAACGAGGCGGCCTTTCGGCAGGAGCTGTTGCTGGTTGCTGCGCTTTTTGCGGCCTCCTTCTGGTTGCAGACCCATCTGCTGGAATGGCTGCTGCTGGTGGTGCCGCTGTTCATCCTGCTGATCGTGGAACTGCTCAATACCGCCATCGAGACCACCATCGACCGCATCGGGGACGAGCGGCACGAGTTGTCCGGCCAGGCCAAGGACATGGGATCCGCCGCGGTGCTGCTGGCACTGCTCCTCATCGCGTGCGTGTGGGGCACGTTGATATGGCGGCATTTCCATGGTTGAGCGCCTGCCCAAAGCCCTGCTGGGTGCCCTGCTGGTCACCGTGATGGCGGCCTGCGCCGCGCGCATGGAGACCGCCGGCGATGAGGCCGGGTGCCGGGTCGAGCCGCCAGCGCCACCGGTCGCCTGTACCATGCAATACGACCCGGTATGCGGCTGCGACGGCAAAACCTACGGTAACGCCTGCGTCGCGCGCGCCAACGGCGTGACCCGTTTCAGCCCCGGGCCCTGCTCCGGGCCGCCGGTTGAATAGCTGGACCTGAAGCGCGGTAACGCGTACTTTTCCCCTGGACCAAGGACCCGCCGAGAAACCCATGATCAAGTCATCACGACCCTTATGCCGGCTGGCCGGGCTGCTGCTGGCAGTGCTGCTTGCCAGCGGCTGCGCGACCGATCCCAAGGCCACCTCCCTGGATGAGACCCTGCTCCAGTACGAAACCGTGATTCGCTGGAGCCAATGGGATGCGGCGCTCGACTTTCTGGCGCCAGAGCACCTCTCGGAGCATCCGATCACCCCACTGGACATGGAGCGCCTGCGGCTGTTCCGGGTGACCCAGTACACGGTTCGCTCGGCCGTGCCGATGGACGAGGGCACGCGCGTGCAGCAGGTGGTGGAAATCCGGATGTTCAACAAGAACCGCGCCGTCGAGCGATCGGTCATGGACCGACAGGAATGGCACTGGAACGAGGAGCGCCAGCGGTGGTTCCTGCACAGCGGCCTGCCGGACGTGACCCAGGCCCGGTAGGCCAGCGAGCCGCCCACCCGTCCATGCCGGAAGCCGTTTTCCGAGCCACAATATTCCATCCGCGCGCATGAGCGGGCGGCTGCAGACCATGCGGACCGCGAGGCCCGCAGTCGGGAGCGCCGAGGCCGCCGAGCTGGCCCATCGTCATTTCGGCGTGCAGGGCACCGCCTCCGCCCTGGACAGCGAGCGCGACCGCAATTTTCGAATCGACGCCAGCGATGGCCGCCGCTATACCCTGAAGATCTGGAACCACAGCCAGGATGCCGAGGCGATCGAGTTCATCGCCGCCATGCTGGACGGCCTGCAAGCCGCCCCGCAGGCGCCGCCGACACCCGGCTTGTGCCGAACCCGCGATGGCGCCCTGCTCGCAGACCACACCACCGGGGATGGCAAACGCCACCGGGTGTGCCTGATGACCTGGCTGGACGGCATTTTCCTGCGGGACGTCGCTTCTTCGCCCGCAGTGCTGGAGTCCCTGGGCTCGGCCCTGGCGCGGCTGGATCGGGCCCTGGCTCATATCAGCAGCCCGGCGGCCCGGCGCGAGCTCGTCTGGGACATCCGCCATGTAGGGCGCCTCGGCGATATGGCCCAGGCGATCGACAGCGACGACCTGCGGGCGCTGATACTGGATTCACTGGACGCCTGCACGACACGAACCCTGCCGCGCCTGGCCGGCCTGAGGACCCAGGTGATCCACAATGACTTCAACCCGGACAATGTCCTGCTCGATGCCCAGGACCAACGGAGCGTCAGTGGCGTGATCGATTTCGGCGACGCGCTGGAGGCCCCGCTGGTGTGCGAATTGGGCGTGGCCTGCGCCTATCATCTCAGCGGCCATGGCGATCCCGTGCGCGATCTGCTGCCGCTCATCAGCGCCTACCATGCCGTCTACCCCCTGCGGGCGGAAGAACTGGAGTTGATACCCGGGCTGGTAGGCGCCCGGCTGCTCTGCTCGGTGCTGATCACGACCCGCATGGCGCAGCTGCACCCGCACAACCGCGAATATCTGATGGTGGATACCCGCGCCGCGGGGCGCTGCCTGGCCCAGCTCGACACGGCGGGGGTGGAAGAGAGCGGGCGGCGACTGCGGGCGGCCTGCATGGACGACGCCAGCGGCTGAAACCCTTTCGCGAGCGCCGCACTCAGGCGATAGCGGCGCCGACGTCAGAAACCATAGACACTGAAGCCACCATCCACCGCCAGGCACTGGCCGGTCACGTACGCGGCCGCTGGCAGGCACAGGAAGGCCATGACCCGCGCCACCTCCTCCGGCGTCCCCACGCGCCCCATGGGTGTGCGAGACAGGATTTCCGCCAGGTATTGGTCGTCATCCATCACCTGGCGCGCCAACGGCGTGTCGATATACCAGGGCGCAACCGCGTTGACGCGTATGTCGAACGGGGCCCACTCGACGGCCAGGTTGCGGGTCAGCTGGATCAGGGCCGCCTTGCTCATGCCGTAGGGTGCGCCGGTGCGCAAGTGCGTCAGCCCGGCAACCGAGGCATTGTTGACCACGCTGGCGGGCGCTCCCGCCCGCAGCAGTGGCAACAGCCGACGACACAGTTCAAACGCAGTGGTGGTATTGACCTCCTGGACCTGCCGGTACTCCTCCAGGGTGAGGTGCTCCATGCGTTTGCGAATATTGAATCCGACATTGTTGATCAGGATCTGCAGGCTGCCCCGCGCCTGCATTGCGACCCACAGGGCTTCCCTGCCTGCCTCGGTGGCGAGGTCTGCCGCAACCATCCATATCCGGCAGGCGGGCGCGCGCGTGCGGATGAGCTCTGCGCTCTCTTCCAGCGCCGGCAGGCGGCGCGCGGCCAGCATCAGGTCGGCGCCCAGGTCGGCGAGTTCGAGCGCCATCGCCCGACCGATGCCACTGCTGGCCCCGGTAACCACCGCCAGTTGGCCATCGAGGCGCCAGGGCTGGCTGGCGGACACCGTGTCGCCGGCGCCGGGGGCGGTCATTTACTCAATGCCGCACAGGCAGTGGGCAGCGATGGTCAGCGCCCCATCCCGGCGCAGCAGGCGTTGCACGTCGTCCAGCAGACGCTGGACCAGGCCGGCGTGGATGGGGCCTTCCCCGGTGAGGTGCCGACCGAGGCTCACCGCCGCACCGGAGGTCAGTTCCAGCACGAAGCCCTCGAACGCCGTCACCTCCGGCTCGCTCCAGGTGACGGCATAATCGGCACCCAGCCCGGCGATCCGTGCGGCAGCATCGATGGCGTCCTTCAGCGTACCGGTGCGGTCGACCAACTTGCGTTCGACCGCCTGCGCACCGCTCCAGACACGGCCGCGGGCCACCTCGTGAACTTCGGCCGGGCTCATCTCGCGCGCCTCCGCCACCAGGGTGACGAAATCCCGGTACGCGTGTTCGGTGCTGGCCTGGAAAATGCGCCGCAGGTCCGGGTCCAGCGGCCGGTCGATGCGCAACTTGCCTGCCATGCGGGTCGTGCCCACGCCATCCGCATGGATGCCGATCTTGTCCAGCGTCGCAGCGAACGTCGGGATCATGCCATAGACACCGATCGAACCAGTGATGGTGGCGGGACTGGCCCAGACCTCGTCCGCCCCCATCGAAATCCAGTAGCCGCCCGAAGCCGCCACATCACCCATCGACACCACGACGGTCCGGCCGCCGTCACGCAGCGCCTGGACCTCGCGGCGGATCAGCTCGGAAGCCATGATCTCGCCCCCGGGGCTGTCGACGCGCAACACCACGGCCTTGACGTCGCTGTCACGGCCGATGCTGCGCAGCTCGCCGGCGGTCGATTCGGCGCCCACCCGGCCGGACTCACGATGGCCGGGAAGGATTTCCCCCTCGGCCACCACCACGGCAATCCGGTTGGCGGGCGCAGGGCGCAATGCGGCATCGGTGATTTCCAGGTAATGCTCCACGCCCACGGCACGATAGCTGTCACCCGCGTCATTCGGTGCAGCCCGGGCCGCCAGCTCCTGGCGCGCCTGCGGCCGGCTGATCAGCCGGTCCACCAGGCCGAGCTGCAGTGCGAACGCGGCAAAATCCCCTTCCACCGCCTCGATGCGGTCGGCGAATTCATCGATGGCTCGCGAGAGTGTCTCCAGGGGCACGCCGCGATTGCGCGAAACCCCGTCCAGGTATTGCTGCCACAGGCTGCCGATCCAGAACAGCGCGTCTTCCTTGGCCTCGGGCGACATGTCGTCGCGCACGAACGGCTCCATGGCCGATTTGTACTCGCCCGCGCGGAACAGATTAACCTCGACTGCCAGCTTCTCGAGCCCGTCGCGGTAGAAGTGCCTGTAATTGGAGTAGCCGTCGATCCATACCAGGCCGTCGGGGCTCAGCCAGATTTCGTCCGCCAACGCCGCCAGGTAGTACTGTTGCTGACCGAGCACATCGGCCATGGCCACCACCGGCTTGCCGCGCGCCTTGAATCCGGTGACCGCCCGCTCCAGTTCCTGCAATGAGGCCAGCCCGATGCCCCACATGTAGTCGGTTTCGATCACCATCTGCGAAATCCGGCCGTCATCGGCCGCCCGGTCGATGGCGCCCACGAGATCCCGCAGGCGTGTTTCCTCCGGGGTCACGGTGGTGAGTTGCTGCAATGCCCGGTCCAGGGGCGTGCCCGAATACTCCTCGACGACGACGCCATAAGGGCGGACCACCAGGGTCGTTTTGCCGCGCATGCGCAGCGGTTCCTCCGGTTTCAGCACCAGCACCCAGAGCAGGTATATCAGCAGCAGGAACAGGAGGTTCAGGAAGACCTTGCGGGCCCCGTCGATGGCCTGCCAAAGGCCCCGCAGAATACGCACCGGCAGTGATCGCTGGCTGTTCATGGCATCGTCCACGACTCTCAGAGCCTTATTGTATGAAGGCGAAGGTCGGCTCACAAACCGCCAAACGTCATGCCGGGCTCGGAACCGTCAAGGCCGCTTGGGGATGTCGCGCCCGCGCGCGTCGCACCCGGAATGGCATATGTTCGCCAAATAGTAATCGTTCAGACCACCCAGGCACCCGTTCCGTCGCCCGCACATGTTCTTATGGCGATGTTTTAATTCACATTTCCTTGTTTGGCATGGAACCTGCATCCATAGGACACAGGACCGTTTTTTGCCACAGGAGCCAAATCCATGGGAACCTTTTCGAGAATCCGGTACGTCATTGCCGCCAACCTCAATGCCCTGATCGAGAAGGCGGAAGATCCGGAGAAACTGCTGCGGGCGCTCATTCGCGAAATGGAGGACGCAAGCGAAGACGCGCGGCTCGCGGCCGCCGACCTGCTGGCCGAGCAGCAGCAAACCGACCGCACGGCGGACCGGCTGCGCACGGAACTCGCCGAATGGGAGGAGCGTGCGGAAAAAGCCGTCGCGGTCGGACGCGAGGACCTGGCGCGCGCCGCGCTGCGGGCCAAGCAGGAGCTCAACGAGCAATTGCAAGCGAGGCAGGACGAACAGGCGCTGCTGCAGGAACGCATTGCGCGGCTCGAGCAGGACATGACCACCCTCAAAGCGAAGCTCGCGGAGGCCAAGTCACGGCTGAAGGCCATGCTGCGACGGGATGCGCCCACCCCGGTGCCACCGCGCGAGGACAGGCGCCTGTCCGCCAACGAGCGCAAGCTGCGTCAGGCCATGGGCCGTTTCGATCGCCTGCAGTCGCAGGTCGAACGCCTGGAGGCGCGGGTGCGCTCGTACGAGGTGGGCGGCTTCGCGCCGCCGGCGTGGCAAGCCGAGGCCGCTGCCGACGACCCGGCCATCGAGGCCGAGTTGGAGGCCCTGCGGGCCCGGGTTGCCGGTTCGGCAGCATCGCCGAGCGCGGCGGAAGCGAACGAGGCCTGAGCGGTGAGCACCGATCGTCACGAGCATGCCCTGCTGGCGGGCGTATGCGCCGACCTCGCACAACGGCTGGGCTGGAATGTCTGGGCGCTGCGCGCCGTATTCGTCGCCGGGCTGCTGATCCAGACCCTCGCCACCGGCATCGTCTACGTGTTGCTGGCCATCCTGCTGCCCCGGTTCCGCTCCGGGCGCCCGCGCCAGGAGGCGTTGTCGGCGCCGGAACTGCGTGGGCGCGAGGCGCGCATCGCCGAACTGGAGCGCCGCTTCAGGGACCTGGAACGGGAGTCGCAGCCTCGCTGACCTGAAGCCGTCGGCTGGTTCGCAGGAATCGCGTAGCCATCAGCACGGCCCCGATGCTCAAGCCCGCGATCATGCCGATCCACATGCCGGCCGGGCCGAGTTCGCGCTGGAAGGTCAGGTAATAACCGCAGGTCAGCCCGACCAGCCAGTAGGAAACAACGTTATAGAACATGGGCACGAACGTGTCCTTCAGGCCCCGCAGCGCCCCCGCGGCGCAGATCTGGATGCCATCCGGAAGCTGGAAGATGGCGGCGTAGAACAGCAACGCCACGGCGACCGCCGCCACGGTCTCGTCGCTGGTGTAGATGCTCACGATCGCACCGGGTAACAGGAGCATGACGGCCGCGCTGATGGTCTGCGAGCACAGCACCAGGAACAGTCCGATCAGGCCGGCATAGCGGGCCGCACCGGGTTCCCCGCGGCCGATCGCATTGCCCACGCGGGTGGTAACCGCGCTCGTCAAGCCGGCCGGGATCATGAACATCAGTGCCGAAAAATTGATCGCAATCAGGTGACCCGCGGTCGGGATCGGGCCCAGCCGCCCGATCAACAGGGCTGCCGCCACGAACAGGCTGCTCTCGACAAAGATGGTGACCGCGATGGGCAGCCCGATCCGCAACATTTCCCGCAAGCTGCTGAGATTCGGCCAATCCCAGCGGCTGAAAAGAGCAAATCCACGAAAATGATGATGGCCGCGCACGTACCACCACAGCAGCAATACCTGCAGCCAGATGACGATCGAGGTGGCGTAGCCGCAGCCGCGCGCACCCATGGCCGGAAGCCCCAGCTTGCCGAACATGAGCACCCAGTTGAGCGGTACGTTGACCACCACGCCGAATAGGCCGATGTACATCGTGGGCCGGGTGTGACCGGTGCCCTCACTGAAGAAACGCAGCAGGAACACCAGGCACATGGCCGGCGCACCCCACGCCAGCGCGCCGAGGTAGCCATCGGCGGTGGGTACGATGGCAGCGTCCACGTCGAGCCGGCTCAACACCTCGCCACCCCCGACCATCAGGCCGGTGAACGGCAGCGCCACGGCCAATGCCAACCAGAAGGCCTGGCGGGCCGCCGCCGCGGCCTCCTGCTTCAGGCCGGCACCGTCCAGTTGCGCCACGACGGGTTGCAGCGCCATCAAGACGCCCAGCGCCAACATCAGCATCGCGGACCACAGCGCGCCGCCGGTGGCCAGCGCCGCCAGCGCCACGTCCTTGTCCGGCAACCGCCCCGCCATCACGGTGTCGACGAAATTCATGCCCAGACTTGCGACCAGCCCGATCATCACGGGCGTGGCCAATTGCAGCGTGCGCCGGATTTCCGCGGGATGGTCCCTGGCAACCGCTATACTAGTCACGCCCGGAACCCAGTTTGAATCAGCGCATTCTACCGGAGGATATGACTCGCAGTGCTTTTCTGACCGGCGCCACGGGCTTCGTGGGCGCAAACCTCGCCGCGGAACTGGTGCGCCAGGGCTGGCGGGTGACGGCACTGGTACGCGCAGACTCGCCAATGGAAGACATCGAGGCGCTCGATCTCGACCTGCGCATCGGCGACCTGACCGATCCTGGCTCGGTGGTGGCGGCCATGCCGGCAGCCGTCGACTGCGTGTTCCATGTCGCGGCCAGCACCAACATCTGGTCGCGAAGAAACGCTGCCCAGGAACGCGTGAATGTGGATGGCACCCGTCACGTCGTGGATGCCGCGCTCGCCAGCGGCGCGCGGCGCATGGTGCACACGTCGAGTTTCGTGGTGTGGGGCTTTGGGCACGACTTGCTCACCGAGGACAGCCCACGCCACGACAATGCCGACTGGATCAACTACGTGCGCACCAAGTCCGTGGCCGAGGGCATCGTCAAGCAGGCCGTCAGGGAACGGGCGCTGGACGCGGTGATCCTCAACCCGGCCCATATCCTGGGCCCCGGCGACCGGCACAACTGGTCGCGAATGATCCGTTTGGTGAGCCAGGGCAAACTGCCGGGCGTACCGCCCGGCGGCGGGCCCTTCGCGGATGTCCGCGAGGTGGCCAAGGCCCATGTGGCCGCCTTCCACGCCGGCCGCACGGGCGCCAATTACCTCCTCGGGGGCCATGACACGCCATTCCTGGAAGTCATCCGGCTCACCGGAGAGTTGCTGGGCCGCAGGGTGCCGCGCCGGGCCTCTCCCCCGTGGCTGTTGGCGATCGCAGCGCGGGCCTACGTGCTCGCTGCCGCCATCACCGGGAAGCCGCCCGACCTGACCCCCGAGGGCGCCGCCCTGATCACCCACCACATCCCCTGCGACTCCAGCCGGGCGCGACGGGAGCTGGGCTATACGTTCACCCCGGTGCGCACACTGTTGGCAGACACCTGCGAATGGATGCGCGGGCGCGGGCTGTTGTGAGCGGGGACCAAAGATGACAAGTGCTGCGCCGCTCGGACCAGAGGACGGGGGCAGGGTGACCGAACCGGGCAGGGATCGGGCGCTGACGCTGCCACCCGCCAGACTGGCGGGCTCGGGCGCCTGTCTGAATTGCGGCACGCAGCTGGAGGGGCCCTTCTGCCATTACTGCGGTCAGCCCGACCGGAACTTCCTGCGCTTCTTTCCGGCACTGCTGCGTGAATTCATGCAGGACACGCTCGACCTCGATTCACGCCTCGCGCGCACCCTCACGACGCTGCTGTTCAAGCCGGGTCGGCTCACCCGCGATTACCTGGCCGGACGGCGTTTTCGTTATACGCCGCCCATCCGCTTGTACCTGTTCTCCAGCATCATCTTCTTTCTGCTCGCCGCCCTGCTGTCCGCCGAAACCGCCGGCATCGACGTTCGCATCGGGGCGGAGGACGGCGCGCCGAGCCTCAGGATATCTTCCGAGCAAGCCCCGCAACTGTCGCCGGAAGTCGCGGCGCGGCTCGCTTCGGGAGACGCGCAACAACTCATCGAGGCGATCGAGAGCGGCGCCATCGACGTGGAGGATCTGGCGCGGGCGACGGGCCCGGAGCACACGTTCACCACCGACCAGTTCCTGGTCGACGGCAAGCCCTGGGACCGGGATCACAATCCCTTCGTGCTCGATTTCATGCCGGATTTCGTCAACGACTGGATCAACGACGAGATTGCCGAATCACCCGCGAAGGCGCGGCAAATCGGCGCCAATCCCAACCTGTTCGTGGAGCAGATACGCGATATTCTCCCGGGCGCCCTGTTCGTGCTGCTGCCCCTGGTCGCGCTGTTGTTCAAGTTCTGGTACCTGTTCGCCCGCCGCTACTACATCGAGCACCTGATCCTGACCCTTCACTACCACGCCTTCGTCTTCGTCAGCCTGAGCCTGGTGTTGCCGCTCAACGGGGCCCAGCCGTGGTTCGCGGCCCACGACATCGCCTGGGGGGCGACGGCCAGCGCCTGGCTGGCGGCGGGCCTGCTCGCCTGGATACCGATTTACCTGCTGCTCGCGCTGCGGGTGGTCTATCGGCAGAACTGGTTCCTGACCGTGCTGAAATTCGGAGCCATTGGCACCAGTTACGTCACCCTGCTGGGCCTGGTGAGCGGCCTGGTCGCGGTACTGGGATTCGTGCTGCTGTAACCGCGGGCATCAACGCCTAGCCGTAGCGCTCGCGCAGGTAGTTGAACACCGCGCGCATACCGATGGCCTCGCCGCCGGTCGGCCGCCCGGGGCGATCGTTCTGGTTCCAGGCAAAGGTGTCGATGTGCACCCAGTGCGTTTCCGGCGTGACGAAGTGCTCGAGGAACAGGGCGGCCGTAATGCATCCGCCGTAGTTGGAATTGCTGATGTTGTTCAGGTCGGCAATGCCGCTTTTCAGCATTTTCCGGTAGGGCTGATACAGCGGCATCACCCACACCGGGTCTTCCACGCGCTCGCCCGCATCGGCAATGCTCTGCGCGATCTCCAGGTGGTTGCTGAAAATCGGCGGCAGGTCCGGCCCCAGGGCGACGCGGGCCGCGCCCGTCAGGGTGGCGAAGTCGATGATGAGGTCCGGCCCGTGCTCGCAGGCATAGGCGAGGCCATCGGCCAGGATCACCCGACCCTCCGCATCGGTGTTGCCGATCTCCACGCTCAGCCCTTTGCGGGTATGCACCACGTCGCCCGGGCGATACGCGTTGCCGGCCACCGAATTCTCGACCGCCGGTATGAGCAGCAGCAATCGCACCGGGAGTTCGTACTGCATGACCAGGCGGGCCAGCGCCAGTGCGTGCGCGGCGCCACCCATGTCCTTTTTCATCAGTTTCATGCCGGCCGAGGTCTTCAGATCGAGGCCGCCGGTATCGAAACACACGCCCTTGCCCACCAGCGCCAGCAGCGGCGCCTTGCGCTCGCCCCAGCTCATGCAGATCATGCGCGGGGCGCGCTGCGCGGCCCGGCCCACCGCGTGCACCGCGGGAAAGTCCTCGGTCAACAGGTCATCGCCCGTGATGGTCTCGATCCGGGCCCCGAACTCATCGGCGATGCCCGTCACTGCGCTCGCAAGCTCACCGGGGCCCATGTCCTCGGTCGGGGTGTTGACCAGGTCTCGCACCAGCGCCTGGGCATCGTACATCCGTTCCACGATGGGGGCGATATCGTCTTCCAGGCATAAAACGGGTCGCGGTTCGGATGCGGACTTGTAGCGTTCGAAGCGATAGCTGCCGAGACCCCAGCCGAGGCTGGCCTGGATGCGCTGGTCCTCGTTCCAGATCGACACCAGCCGGTAGTTGGCCGCCGGCAGGCTGGCCGGCAAGCCCGCGAGTTGGTACAGCCAACCGTCGTTCTCCATGCCGAAAACGACTTCGGTGATCTCGCCGTCATCGCCCGGCAGCGCGCACCACTGGCCCGGTTTGGCCTCGAAGCGCGAACTTTTGAGCCAGCGCTGGTGGCGTGCCGGGGCGCGGGTGATCCACGCCTCGAGTTCGGGCGCGGCGATGGGCAGCAAGGGTATGGCCGCCGGGTCGTGTTCGCGGTTATAGCTCACTTTGCACTCCTCGCCCTCAGAGAATCAGTGTATGCCATGCGCGTGTACAGCGGTAGCGGCGGCTCCCCAGCGCGGCGCGCGGGGATTCGCCGACGACGTGTCAGTCGATGCGCGCCAGATAGGCGCGGTCGTTGCGGCGAATCTGCAGCATGATCGGGCCTTCCAGGTCCTCGAGCGCCGCTCGCATCTCCGGCAGGTTGCGCACCGTCACCCGGTTGACGCCAGTGATGATGTCGCCCGGCCGCAGGCCCTCGTAGGCCAGCCGACTGCGCGGCTCCAGTTCCGCCAGCAGCACGCCCGAGTTGCGGCCGTCGCGCAACCTGGCCGGCAATTCGGTGAACAGCGCGCCCGCGAGACGGGCGTTGAATTCTTCACCCCGCAATTCCGGCATTGCCTGCAGCAGCAGGCTCGCGGACCGCTGCCGGCGATCGCGCAGGAAGTCGAGGCTGACCTCCTCGCCGACCGGCACCCGCCCCTCTTCGTTCAGAAAATCCTGCGCATTCCGCACCGGCCGCCCCCCCAGGCCAACCACCACGTCCCCAGGCTGGAGGCCGGCCCGCTCACCCGCGGAATTCGGCAGCACTTCCGCCACCAGCGCGCCCTGCCCCCCTTCCAGGCCGAACGCCCCGGCCAGCTCGCCCGTCAGATTCTGCACGATGAGGCCGAGCGTGCCGCGCCGCACTTCTCCGAAGCGCACCAGCTGGTCCATGACGTAACGGGCCATGGCCGAGGGGATGGCAAACCCGATGCCCACGTTGCCACCGCTGGGGGTGAAAATGGCGCTGTTGATTCCGACCAGCTCGCCCCGCAGGTTGACCAGCGCGCCGCCGGAATTGCCGGGATTGATGGAAGCGTCGGTCTGAATGAAGTTCTGGAATTCGAGCCCCCGCAGGCCGGTACGGCCCAGTGCACTGACAATGCCCGAGGTCACCGTCTGGCCGAGGCCGAAGGGGTTGCCCACCGCGATCACGAAATCCCCCACCTGCAGTTGGTCGGAATCGGCCAGCGGCAGGGCGCTGAGATTCTCGGCCGGAATCCGGATGACCGCGAGGTCGGTGTCGGGGTCGGTGCCGATCAGCTCGGCTTCCAGGCTGCGGCCGTCCTTCAGGGTGATGGCGATGTCGTCGGCGCCCTCGATCACGTGGTTGTTGGTGAGCACATAGCCGTGCTCGGCATCGACGATGACGCCGGAGCCGAGGCTCTGGGAGACCCGCTCACGAGGGATATCGGGGATATTGAAGAACCGGCGGAAGAGCGGGTCGTCCAGCAACGGGCTGCGCACGCGTACGCGCGTCTGGGTGTAGACATTGACCACCGAGGGGGTGACCTGCTCGAGCATCGGTGCCAGGGACGGCAAGGGCTGCCCATCCACTACCGCTGGCAGGGCTGCCGACGCCGCGTTGGCCAGGCCAAGCGCCAGCATCACCCCGAGACGCATCCCGATTCTGTCGATTTGTCCGCTCAATTCCAATCGCATACCGCTTCGACCTCAAAACCCAGCGTGGGGTTCGCGCAGGCGGTTTTCAATCGCGCGCCGTGCCGTCGCTTGCGCTGCCGCCGGAATCCAGGCAGAGCGTTTGCGATTTGGGGGAAAACAGGATATATAGCCACAGCATGGCGACCAACAAGCGCAACCCGGCGGCGAGATCCGCTTGCAACCATGAATGAAGTCGGCCTGCAACAGCAGGTGCTGCGCACGGATGTCTCGGGCATGCCGCTGGAATGGGTAGGCTACCAGGAAGCGGTGCGCCTGATCGCCCTGCAGCAGGTGAGCTACACGCTGGGCCGGACGCTGTACAGCATCCACGGCGGCATCAATGCCCGCAGCGGACGGCGCAGCGTGGTCGAGGTCAATGCAATCCTCGCCACCACCGGTCACCACCCCCGCAAGCACTTGTTCGGGGACGGCTACGTGCCGCCCCTCAGCAACAAGGCCCTGTTCAGACGCGACCAGAATCTGTGCCTGTATTGCGGCCAGCAGTATGCGCATTTCATGCTGTCCCGCGACCATGTCAAGCCGCTCAGCCAGGGAGGCAGGGACGCCTGGAACAACGTGGTGACCGCGTGCAAGCGCTGCAACAATTTCAAAGCCGGGCGGACGCCGGAGCAGGCCGGCATTCAACTGCTGGCCATTCCCTTCACACCCACGCACGCTGAATATGTCTACCTGCAGGGCCGGCAGATCCTCGCCGACCAGATGGAATTCCTGCTGGCGCATTTCCCCCGGCACAGCGTCCTGCGAAAGCGCGTCGAGCAAGGCCAGGCGTTGCTCGCCTGAGCCCGGGCCGCGGCCATGGGGCATCATCGTACGGCCTTGACGCCGCAAATTCCCGGCCCGTCGGCAGCGCGCCGGGCCGGCGGGCGCCGGCCGTGAGCCTCGGTCCCGCCTACCTGGTCGATGCCAGTGTCTACATCTTCCGAGCCTGGTACTCGGTGCCGGACGAGTTCGCCACTGGCCGCGGCGAGCCGACCAACGCCGTGTACGGCTTCACGGGTTTCCTGTGCAGCCTGCTGGAACAGGCGGAGTCCGACCACCTCGCGATCGCCTTCGACGCGTCACTGACCACCAGCTTCCGCAACGAGATCTATCCCGACTACAAGGCCAACCGCGAACCCGCACCCGCCGAACTCAAGCGGCAATTCGAATGGGCGCGCGAGGTGGCCGAGGCACTGGGGCTGCGCTGCTTCGCGGATCCGCGCTACGAGGCCGATGACCTGATCGGCACACTGAGCGAATACTGGCGTGCCCGCGGGCACCCGGTGTGCCTGGTCAGCAGCGACAAAGACCTGCTGCAATTGATCCGCGAGGGGGATACATGGTGGGATTTTGCCCGCAGGCGCAAGCTCGATCATCACAGGGCTGCAGAGGCCTTCGGCGTGCGCCCCGAGCAAATGGCCGATTATCTCGCGCTGACCGGTGACTCGGTGGACAACATCCCCGGTGTCCCGGGCGTAGGGCCCAAGACCGCGGCGGCGCTGCTACGCCATTTCGATGACCTGGAGAACCTGTTCGCGCGTCTCGAGGAAGTCCCGTACCTCAGTATCCGCGGCGCGGCCTCGGTGCACCGCCGGCTGGGCGAACACCGCGAGAAGGCCGAGCTCGCCCGCCAACTGACGCTTATCCACACCGAGGTCCCCTCGGCCCTGAAGCAACCGGAAATCCGCCGGGGCGCGATCGACGCCGCCCGCCTCAACCGCGTCTTCGATGAACTGGCATTCGGCGCCATGCTGCGCCAACGCTGCCTGCAGACCGCCTAGC
>JABAOE010000098.1_pt2 | contig 69522 bp, 62 predicted proteins | sample 7062141 | NCBI WGS metagenome assembly JABAOE01 (sample SAMN14538627, study PRJNA623070) | marine sediment metagenome | biome: marine biome [ENVO:00000428]; feature: marine pelagic biome [ENVO:01000023]; material: deep marine sediment [ENVO:00002113] | place: India: Gulf of Khambhat ... | reverse complement strand
GCTTCGTTCGTTCGAATTTCTCCTTGGACATGGAAGCGATCTCCGCAAAGGACCCTCAAATTGTGAACATTCTCTATGACCCGCAGCTGCAGCTGACCATCAGCGCTGGAATCTGGAGCCCATAACCGGATTTGAACCGGTGACCTCTTCCTTACCAAGGAAGTGCTCTACCGACTGAGCTATATGGGCGGATATCTACCGGCCCTCGGCCCAACCCAGCGGGCAAAATCCGGCTCTGGTTCCGACGCCGGTCGACGGCCCGCGCCCGCCACCCGTTGTCGCCTGTGTCTCGGTCCAGACCACCCTTGGAGCGGGTGATGGGAATCGAACCCACATCATCAGCTTGGAAGGCTGAGGTTCTACCATTGAACTACACCCGCGGCGCGCCGGAACCCGGCTCCGCCTGCTCGAAACCAAGTGTGTCGCCGACGGCCCCGCCCAGGTTCGGTCCCCTCACCACCACCGTCTCTGTTGGTGGAGGGGGGAGGATTCGAACCTCCGAAGGCTGCGCCGTCAGATTTACAGTCTGATCCCTTTGACCGCTCGGGAACCCCTCCGGAACGCAAGCCGGAAATTTTCTTGAATTAACAGTGTCATGTCAAGGGTAGTTGGGAATTCACTCGGGTGCATCCCCGACCGGCGCGGCCCCCGCACCCGCCAGCCAGTCGCGCGGTTTGAGGTAGCGCTCGTAGAGGCGCGCCTCGGCAGATCCGGGCTCCGGCTGCCAGGCGTAGCGCCAGGCCACCAGCGGCGGCAGCGACATCAATATGGACTCGGTGCGGCCCCCCGATTGCAGGCCGAACAGCGTGCCGCGGTCGTGAATGAGATTGAATTCCACGTAGCGGCCGCGCCGGTAGAGCTGGAACTCCCGTTCGCGCTCGCCGTACGCGAGCCCCTTGCGGCGCGCCACGATAGGCAGGTAAGCAGGCAGGAAGTGGTCGCCGACGCTGCGGGTGAAGGCGAAACAGCGCTCGAAGCCGCCGTCGCAGAGGTCATCGAAGAACAGTCCCCCGACGCCGCGCGCCTCGCCCCGGTGAGGCAGGTAGAAATACTCGTCGCACTGGTGCTTCAGGCGCGCGTAGGTGTCGGAGCCGAACGCCGCGCAGGCCTGCGCCGCCGTGCGGTGCCAGTGCTCGGCGTCCTCGTCGAATCCGTAATAGGGTGTGAGGTCGAAGCCGCCCCCGAACCACCACAGCGGCTCCTCGCCGCGTGCCTGCTTCTGCGGCGTGCCGGTGCCGCCCGCCTCGAAATAGCGCACGTTACAGTGCGCCGTCGGCACGAAGGGATTACGCGGGTGAACCACCAGTGACACGCCGAGCGCCTGGAATGACCGGCCGGCCAGCTGCGGTCGCCGCCGGCTGGCGGCCGGGGGCAGGCTCGCGCCGTGCACGTGGGAGTAGTTGACGCCGGCCTGCTCGAAGACGCGACCGTCGCGCAGCACCCGTGAGCGACCGCCACCGCCCTGCGGGCGTTGCCAGTCATCGCTTGCGAATGTCCCCTCGCCGCCGTCCTCGCGGGCGAGGGCCGCGCAGAGCGTATCCTGGAGAGCCCTGAAATAAGCCTCTACCGCATCGATCCGCCCCTCGTCCATGCTCACCCGCCGCGGCCTCAACCGGCGCGCAGCACGCGCCCGTCCCTGGCATCGCGGATCTCGGTGGGGAGCGCGTCGCCGCCGGTACGGCCGCTCAAGAAACAATCCACCCCGCTGCCGAGCAGCATCCGGCGTGCCTGGAGCACCGTCCGCGCCGGCGGCCGGCCGCTGCGGTTGGCGCTGGTGGAGACCAGCGCCGCACCGAATGCCCGGCACAGGCGCGCCGCCAATGGATGGGCGGTGACACGCACCGCGATGCGGTCACTGCCGCCGGTCAGCCAGACCGGCACGGCGGCTGCGGCCGGTAACAGCCAGGTGACGGGGCCCGGCCAGCTCTGAAGAACCGGCGCCAGGCTCTCGGCAGGCTGGGGCAGCAGCAGTGGCGCCAGCTGCTCGAAGCCTGCCGCGATGACGATGAGACCCTTGTCGAGAGCACGTCCCTTGATGGCGAGGATGCGCATGACCGCCTGCTCGTTGAGCGGGTCGCAGCCGAGACCGTAGACCGCCTCGGTGGGATAGGCGACGACACCGCCGGCGCGCAGGATGCGCGCGGCACGCCGCAGGTGCCAGGCGCTCGAAGCGGGCACGATGCGCTCAGCCTGACTCCAGCTTCTGCTGCACGGCTCGGTCCTTGGCCGCGACACCCTCGGCGCTTGCGGCGCGCTCGGCGCGCACCCGCGAGTGCACATCGGAATCCGCCACACCCAGCACCTGTGCCGCCAGAAACGCCGCGTTCTTGGCGCCGGCGCTGCCGATAGCGACGCTCGCCACGGGCACGCCGGCCGGCATCTGCACCGTCGAGAGCAATGCGTCCAGCCCTTTCAGCGGCCCCGCGTCGATGGGAACGCCGATGACCGGGCGCAGCGTCTGCGCGGCGACGGCCCCGGCCAGGTGCGCCGCCATTCCGGCGGCCGCGATGAACACGGCACAGCCGCGGCGCTCGGCGTCGAGGACGTATTCACGTGTGGCCTCCGGCGTGCGGTGCGCCGAGGTGATGCGCACCTCGCGGGCAATGCCGAGCTTGTCGAGCACGTCGATGCAGCCCTGCATGGTCGCGAGATCGGAATCCGAGCCCATCAGAACGGCGACGAAAGGATTGGTGTCGTTCACTGTCTGCGCTACCCCCCTGGTTGAGGGAGCGATTCTAAACCAGATGCCCGCAAAGGGTAGCGTCGGGTCCGCGAACGACCCGAGTGCGGGACGCCCGCTCGGCTAGTCCGCGCCGCCCGCCCGGCCGACGTCGCTGTCGGCACCCGTGTCGACGCCGCCGCGTGCACTCTCCGACTTTTCGCTCGCGCCGAAGTTGTTCACCTTACCGTGTGCCTGCGACTCTGCCTCGTCAGCGGCCTCATGGGCGGTGCTCTTGGCGGCCTTCTTGGCGGCTTTCTTGGCCGTTTTCTTGGCGGTTTTCTTCGCAGCCTTCTTCTTGGCTTTTTTCTTGGCCTTCTTTTTCGTTTTCTTCTTGGTCGTCTTTTCGGCCGTCTCCCCGGCCGCGGCGGCCTTCTTCTTTGCAGCGCCGGCCTTGCGTCGCCCGCGGCGCGGCGGCGCGGCCGCCAGCAGCTCTTTGCACTCTTCCAGACTCAACGACGCGGGCTCGCGATCCTTCGGCACCCGCGCGTTGCGCTCGCCGTTGGTGACGTAGGGCCCATATCGGCCGTTGAGAATCTTGATGCCCTCGTCCTCGAACACCCGGATCTCTCTCTGAGCATCGAAGCGCTTCTTCTCCTCGATCAGCTCCAATGCCCGCTCGAGGGTCACGGTGTAGGGGTCGTCGTCCTTCTTCAACGAGACGAACTTGTTCCCGTAACGAACATAGGGACCGAAGCGCCCGACGTTGGCCGAAACCGGCTGGCCTTCCTGGTCGACACCCAGATCGCGGGGCAGCGTGAACAGCTGCAGCGCATCCTCCCGCGTGATGGTGTCGAGACGCTGATCGCGGCGCAGGCCGGCGAAGCGCGGCTTCTCGTCTTCCTCGGCGGTGCCGATCTGCGCGTACGGACCGTAGCGGCCCATGCGCACGGTGAGCTCGCGACCACTTTTCGGGTCGACGCCGAGAACTCGCGCCTGGGATGCCTCCTTGCGCGAGACGTTGGCCTCCTTGTCTTCGACCTGGGCGTGGAACGGCTCCCAGAACTGACGCAGCCGCGGCACCCAATCCTGCTCGCCGCGGGAGATGGCGTCCAGGTCGTCCTCGAGCCTGGCGGTGAAGTCGTAGTCCACGTAGTCGCCGAAATGCTGGGTGAGAAAGGCATTGACCAGGCGCCCGACATCGGTCGGCCTGAAGCGACGATTCTCCAGCTCGACGTACTCGCGCGCCAGCAGGGTCGAGATTATCGTCGCGTAGGTGGAGGGGCGGCCGATGCCGTACTCCTCGAGCGTGCGGATGAGCGACGCCTCCGTGTAGCGCGGAGGCGGCTCGGTGAAGTGCTGCTCGGATCGCAGCCCGAGGAGCTCGACGCGCTCGCCCTCGCTGAGCGGCGGCAGGCGGCGATCGCGGTCCTCGTCACTGTCTTCGTCGTAGACCTGCAGGTAGCCGGGGCTGGCGATACTGGAGCCCGTGGCGCGGAACATGGCGCTTTCGTCGCTGTCGCCGGGGGCCAGGTCCACCGCCACCATATCGACGGTCGCGTGAATCATCTGGCAGGCGACGGTGCGTCGCCAGATGAGACGGTAGAGCTTCTGCTGATCCTCATTGAGCACCGCTTCGAGCGATTCCGGCGTGCGCGCGATGCCGGTGGGACGCACGGCCTCGTGGGCCTCCTGGGCGTTTTTCGCCTTGGTCTTGTAGACGCGGGCCTCGGGCGGTAGCTGGTCGGCACCGTAGGTCTCGGAGATGTAATCGCGCAGCTCGGCGACCGCCTCGGCGGCCAGGGTCACCGAATCGGTTCGCATATAAGAAATGAGTCCGACCAGGCCGCTCCCCGTGTCGACGCCTTCGTAGAGCTGCTGCGCGGTGCGCATGGTGCGCTGCGCGGTGAAGCCGAGCCGCCGTGCGGCTTCCTGTTGAAGGGTCGAGGTGATGAAGGGCGCCGCCGGATTGCGCTTGCGCTTCTTTTTCTCGACGCGCACCACCCGCAGCCGGCCCTCGGCGCGTGCGCTCAGATCCGCCTCCACGCCCTTCGCCCGCGTCTCGTCGGTGATGCTGAACTGCTCGAGCTTCTCGTCGTCGTAGTGCGTCAGCCTGGCGACGAAAGGCGTTTGCTGCTTGGTCAAATCCGCTTCCAGCGTCCAGTACTCGCGCGGCTTGAACGCCTCGATCTCGTCCTCTCGCTCGGCGATCATGCGCAGCGCCGGACTCTGCACCCGGCCTGCGGAAAGCCCCCGGCGGATTTTCTTCCACAGCAGCGGCGAGAGATTGAAGCCGACGAGATAGTCGAGCGCCCGGCGCGCCTGCTGGGCGTTGATCAACGATCGCGACAGCTCGCGCGGCGTATTCACGGCTTCGTCAATGGCGCGCTTGGTGATCTCGTGAAAAGCAATGCGGTGTACCGGCTTGCCGTTGAGCACCTTGCGTTCCTTGAGCAGCTCCACCACGTGCCACGCGATGGCCTCGCCCTCGCGGTCCGGGTCGGTGGCGAGATACAGGGCATCAGCCTTCTTCATGGCCTTGGTGAGCGCGGCGACGTGCTTCTCGTTGCGCTCGATGGGCTCGTAGTGCATGGTGAAGTCCTTTTCGGGCTCCACGGCTCCCTCCTTGGGACGCAGATCGCGCACGTGGCCGTAGGAAGCCAGAACCTCGTAATCGGGCCCCAGATACTTCTTGATCGTGCGCGCCTTGGCGGGCGATTCGACGACTACGAGGTTTTTCGTCATGGGCTCAACGTTGACGGAGCGTGTACCTTTGGTATCTGAACGAGGTTCCCAGAGCGCGGCCGGTCCCGGGATTCGCCTGCCCCGCGGCCTCCAGGCGCAGGCGGGGTAGGGAAGAAGTGTAGACTAATGAAGGCGCCCGCTCGCCCCGTCGAGCACGAAATCCTCCATCCAGGCGCAAACGGCCTCCTTGCCGGGCTGATTGAACAGAACCATTAGGACCACCCATTTCAGCTGCTCGAGGTCGATTTCCTCGCCCTCGAGGGCCTCGATCCGGTCGATGACCAGCTCCCGGGTGGTCGCGTCGAGCACGCGCAGCTGCTCGAGAAACAGCAGAAAACCGCGGCACTCGGTGTTCAACCGCTCGGTCTCGCTGTCGGTGTAGACACGCATGGCGGGCAACGCGTTGCCCTCGAGCGGCACGGCCTCCGCGCCCTCGGTGGTCAGCGCCTCCAGCCACTCGAAGGCCTTGCCGATCTCGTCTTCGGGAAATCCCGCCTCCATGAGCTCCTGTCTGAGCGACTCGCGGTCCGAATCGATCTCGGTACCGTCGTCGATGTAGTACTCGAACAGGTACATGAGCACATCAAGTACGCTTTCTTTCATGGTGATTGTGTCGCGAGTCCGCCTGTCCAGTGATGCGGCAGTAAGCGCCCCCCGGGACCGGCACGATCAGGCCCCGGAGTTCGAGCGCGAGAAGGATGGAGGAAACCTTGTCCGCCGTCAATCCGCTGCGCGCGATCACCGTATCGACGTCGGTGGCGTGGTGCGCGACGCTGCCAAGCACCGATCGCTGCGCTGCGTCCAGGTCGTTTGGCGCCAGCTCGAACGGCGGCTCGGCGCGATTCTGCCGGGAAGTCCACGACGCCCCTGCGGGCAACTCCTCGAGAACGTCCGAGACGTTTTCCACCAGCTTGGCGCCGTGGCGGATCAGGTCGTGACAACCGCCGGCGAGGGGGCTCTGTATGGGACCCGGAACCGCGAACACCTCGCGTCCCTGCTCACCGGCGAGGCGCGCGGTGATCAGCGACCCGCTGCGCCGCGCCGCCTCGACCACCAGCACACCGAGGCTGAGCCCGCTGATAATGCGGTTGCGGCGCGGGAAATTACCCGCGAGCGGCGGGGTGCCGGGCGGGAACTCCGAGATCAGGGCGCCGTTGTCGGCGATCGTATTGGCGAGCCGCCGGTGCTGGCGCGGGTAGACCCGGTCGGGGCCCGCGCCGGCCACCGCCACGGTGAGGCCGCCGGCGTCCAGGGCGCCACGGTGGCTGGCGGCGTCGACGCCGAGGGCGAGCCCGCTGGTGACCGTCAGACCACGCGCGGCGAGCGCGGCGGCGAGCCGACGCGCCGTCTCGAGCCCGCACGGCGTTGCCTGCCGGCTGCCCACCATGGCCACCTGCGCCGATCCCAGAGCCGCCGTGTCTCCCAGCACGAACAGCACTGGCGGCGGATCGGCGATGTGCCGTAGACGCATGGGATAGGTCGGCGCGGCCAGCGTCACCAGGTGCCGGCCGCGGCCCTCGAGCCAGACCAGGTCACCGGCCACCGCCTGCCAGTCGGGCGTGACGCGCGCTGCGGCGACGACATCGCCTGGCGACGCGCTGCCCTCGACGAGCGCGCCGAGCGCCTCGCGCGGCAGCGTCGGCAGGCGGTTGAGTGCTAGCCAATCGGCGAGCTCGGCTTCCATGCCTGAACCCCTCACGGACACTCGGCGTGGTCTTGACACGCCCTGTCACCCGAAGGGATGACAGCGAGGCGACAGGCTAACCGATGTTCAGGGGTTTTTGACCGTGTCCAGCAGATGCATGGGCCGCGTCGCCTGCATGACGAGCGCGTAGCTGACACGATCGAAGGGCCTGAAGACCATCACGGTGCCGGCGCGCAGCTCGGGGAGCTCGACCAGCACCCTGCCGGTGCGGTTTTGATCGCCCCAGCGGTCCTCGACCTTGTCCCCGCTTTGGAAGATGCCCAGCACCAGCCCTTCCTGAATGCCGTCCTCGCTGCCGATATCGAGCACCACGATGTCGTTCTCGCCGATCTGCGTGACGCCCTTTACCACCGAGATTATCTGCGCGTTGACATCCCAGTCGGGGGCCCGTGGCACGAAGCTGGTGATGACCTTATCTTCACTGACCGGAAACAGCCGGTCACCGGCACGCACTTCCTGAGAGCTGGTCAGCAGCAGCAACGTGGCCGGGTCGCCGGGGCGCTCGAGCACGGCATCGGCCACGTGGATGGCCTCGTAGCCCAGAACTTCGTTGGGATCGGACGGTCGGCGGTACTCCTGGCCGCGCCGGTAAACGCCGAAACGCGTGCCCTGCCCGGGCTCGAGGCCGCGCACGAAGACCTGCATGCCCAGGTGGGCCATCAGGGTCTCGCGTCCCGCCGAGACGACGTAGGGAGCCGCCTCGAACTCGCCCGGACCGAGCACCCTTGGCCGCGCCAGGAATGGCCGGATCGTATCCATGGGGATGGCAGGAATGGCGTCGTCGCGCTCCGTGACATACGCCTGCGGCGTGAGCTTGACGGTGCGCGGACCGACCTGTTGCCGGGTCACCTGCTCCCCGGGCACCTGCTCCCCGGGCACCTGCTCGCCGGGCGCACCTTCACCGCGGCGCGTGAGCTGCACGACCGGCTTGCCGTCACGGTAGAACAGCGCCAGCTCGTCGCCCGGGTAGATGAGATGTGGATTGCGGACCTGCGGATTCAGCTGCCAGATTTCCGGCCAGCGCCACGGTTCCACCAGGAAGTGCTCGGAGATGTCCCAAAGGGTATCGCCTTTCTTGACGACGTAGCGGGTCGGGTGATCCGGGTTGAGCTCGACGCTCTGGGCCAGGGCCAGAAGCGGCACCAGCAGGGCCGCCAGAAACAGGCTGAATGCTTTCTTATAGGGCATGGGGAACCTTGCGCGAGCGCGTTGTGGGTCTGCAGACGAGCCCCGGCGGAGAGGCCGGAAAGCGCCCGGATCTAGTTGGGAACACGGGATAAATATAGGCTATACAATTCTGAAAATTCAAACAAAACTGGCCTTTCACGGGGCCCCGGAGAAGCCCGATTCCGGCCTTCCCGTGGCGCCCGAGCGGAGGCATCCAGTACAATTATCGGCCGCCCCGGGGCAAACATTGAGAGAACCGGCGCGCGACGGGAAAATCGATGGCCATACGTGAAATTCTGCATTTTCCGGACCCGCGACTGCGCAATCGCGCGGAGCCGGTGGCGGGGGTGGACGACGACGTGCGTCGCCTCGTCGACGACATGCTCGAGACCATGTACGCGGCGCCGGGTATCGGCCTCGCGGCCGTTCAGGTAAACGTGCCCAAGCGTGTCGTCACCATCGACATCTCCGAGCATCGCGATCAGCCCCTGTGCCTGATCAACCCGGAGATCCTCGAGCTCGCCGGCAGCGTGGAGACAGAGGAAGGCTGTCTGTCGGTACCCGGCATCTACGACTATGTCGAGCGCGCCGACTGGATCCGTGCGCGCGCCCTCGGCCGTGACGGCGAGCCCTTCGAATTCGAGGCCGAGGGTCTTCTGGCCGTCTGCGTTCAGCACGAGATCGATCATCTCGACGGCAAGCTGTTCGTCGACTACCTGTCGCAGCTCAAACGCCAGCGTATCCGTAAGAAAGCGCACAGGCAGCAGCGCCAGGCCATGTAGCCTCAGGCCGCCGGGTGCGGCCGATGGCGGCTTCACATCAGCTCCGGCGGCGCGACGATTCTGGTAACACCGACCGTGCGGGACAGCCCATGGGCTTGCGATTGATCTTCGCTGGAACGCCAGAGTTCGCCGCCACCGTGCTCGGCGCCCTGCTCGACGGTCCTCACAGGGTGCTGGCAGTCTACACGCAGCCGGATCGGCCGGCCGGGCGAGGACGTCGCCTTCGCTCGAGCCCCGTAAAGGCCCTCGCCGAGGCGCACGCCATCGCCGTCGAGCAACCTCGCAGCCTGCGCGAGGCCGACGCGCAACGCTGCCTGGCGCGTTACGGGGCGGATGCGATGATCGTCGCCGCTTACGGGCTGATTCTGCCCGAGGCCGTGCTCGCGACTCCGCGCCTGGGGTGCATCAACGTTCACGCCTCGCTGCTGCCGCGCTGGCGCGGCGCAGCACCCATTCAGCACGCGATCCTCGCCGGGGATCGCACCACGGGGATCTCGATCATGCAGATGGATTCGGGGCTGGATACCGGCCCGGTGCTGCGCCGCGCGGACTGTCCCATCCACGAAGACGACACCGGCGGCAGCCTCCACGATCGTCTCGCAGCCCTCGGCGCCGCGACCCTGCTCGAGACGCTCGCGGCGATCGAGACGGGCCATGTGCACGCCGAGCCCCAGGACCCGGCGCTGGCGACCTACGCCGGCCGCATTGCCAAGCAGGACGGGCTCATCGAGTGGAGCCGATCCGCCGAGGCGATCGAGCGCCAGGTGCGCGCCTTCGACCCGTGGCCGGTGGCTTACACCTACCTGCCGGCGACGCCCACGGCTGTTGCCGAGCGCCTGCGCATATGGCGCGCCCGGGTTGTGACGAGCACGCAGCAGCAGGCGCCGGGCACGCTGCTCTCGTGCTCGGCCGCGGGCATCGACGTGGCCACGGGGCGCGACGCGCTGCGCATCGTCAAACTGCAGCCGGCCGGTGGCCGAATCATGAGCAGCGGCGACTATCTCAACGCCCACGCCCTGGACGTCGGCGCGCGCCTGGTTGGCACCCCCGCCCCGGCCTGACGCCGGGAGGCCGCGCATGCCGAACCACGCCCGATCGACCCGCCCGCTCGGCAACCCCCGCGCCGTTGCGAGTGCGGTGCTGACGGACCTGCTCGATCGGGGGCGATCCCTCAACCCTGCGCTGGAAGCGCACGGCGGGGCCCTCGCCGACGCCAGAGATCGGGCCCTTGCCCGCGAGCTCTGCTACGGCGTGGCCCGTTGGCTGCCGCGCCTCGAGCTCTGCCTGCAGCGGCTCATGGACAAGCCGCTGCGAAAGCGCGAGAGCCGCGTGCGCGCCGTGCTGTTGCTGGGGCTCTACCAGCTGATGTACACGCGCATCGCCGAGCATGCGGCGGTCGCCGAGAGCGTCGCGCTGGTGCGCGGTGCCGGAAGAGACTGGGCCGCTGGCCTGGTCAACGGCGTGCTGCGCAGCTTTCAGCGCCAACGTGCGCAGCTGATCCACGACCTCGACGCGTGCGAGCAAGGCCGCTACGCCCATCCGCTCTGGCTCATCGACGCCACCCGGGAGGCCTGGCCGGGCGACTGGCAGCGCATCCTCGAGAGTAATAATGAGCGACCGCCGATGGCGCTGCGCGTGAACACGCGGCGCACGACGCGCGACGCGTTTCTCGCCGAGCTCGCGCACCAGGGCATCGAAGCGAGCCCCATCGCGCACACCCCGCACGGGCTTCGCCTGCACAGCCCGAGGGACGTGGCGGCGCTCCCCGGATTCGCGCAGGGCCGGGTATCGGTTCAGGACGGTGGCGCACAGCTCGCCGGTCCGCTGCTCGACGTGGGCGCCGGCATGCGCGTGCTCGACGCCTGCGCGGCACCGGGCGGCAAGAGCACGGCGCTGCTCGAGAGCCAGCCCGAGCTGGACGAGCTCGTCGCCGTGGACAGCGACGGCGAACGCCTCGCACGTCTGCGACAGAACCTGACGCGGCTTTCCCTGCAGGCGACCGTGGTGTGCGGCGACGCCGGCGATCCCGGCCAGTGGTGGGACGGCAGGGCCTTCGATCGCATCCTCGCCGATGTTCCCTGCACCGGCAGCGGCGTCATCCGCCGGCACCCGGAAATCAAGCTGCAACGTCGCCCGGAGGACGTGGAAACGCTCGCCGCCGGTCAGCTGCGACTGCTCGACCGGCTGTGGCCGCTGGTGGCCCGCCGGGGGCGGCTGTTGTACGCTACCTGCTCGTACCTGCCGCGTGAGAACGACCACGTGCTGGCCGAATTCCTCGCGAAACACCCGGATGCCGCCGGCGTTCCCATTTCCCGCGCTTGGGGTCGAGCCACCGACCACGGACGTCAAGTGCTCCCCGGCGAGGATACGATGGACGGTTTCTACTATGCACTGCTTGGAAAGCGTTGAGCGGATCAGGGTGCGCGCCTGGCCGGCCGTGTGGCTGGCCGTGTGCTCGCTGCTGCTGGTCGTCACCGAGCCGAGCACATCCGCTCCCGGTAAAATCGAGGCGGGCTTCGATATCCGCAGTGCCCGGACCGAGCTGGTCGACGGCGTCTACCTGCTCGACGCAGACCTGAGCTTCGTGTTCAGCGACGAGTCGCTCGAAGCCATCGAGAACGGCATACCCGTCACCATCGTCGTCGAGATGCTCGTGCTGCGCGAGCGTGGCCTCATCTGGGACAACCTCTGGTGGGACGCGGAGATCGCGCACATCGAGGCAAGGTTCCGAATCGAGACGCGTCCGCTCAGCAACACCTACCTGCTGCGCAATCTCAACTCCGGCGAGACACGGGTATTCGCATCGCTCGAGGAGCTCGTCGACGGACTCGGCAGGCTGCGCGGCTTCCCGCTCATCGACGAGCACCTGATGGGCAACGAGGGACACTATTATTTGCGCATGCGTACGCTTCTCGACATCGAGTCGCTGCCCTCACCCATGCGTCCCTGGGCCTATCTGAGCGCCCCGTGGCGCCTGAAGAGCGATTGGTACGAATGGCCGCTCGAGCGCTGAAACGCTTTTTCACCGGCGTCGGACCGATTCTCGTCCTCGTGCTGCTGCTGCTCGTCTCACTGGTGATGATGAGCAACGCCACTCAGGGCTCGGCGCGATTCGGTCAGCTGTACTCGGCGATGCTCGCCATCAACGCGCTCGGGCTCATCGCGCTGGCGGGACTGATCGGCTGGAATCTGTTCAGCCTGCTGCGTCGCGTGGGCGCAGGCGAGCCGGGCGCCCGGCTGACGGTGCGCATGGTGGCGGTGTTCGTAATCCTGTCGGTGACGCCGGTTCTGGTCGTCTATTACTTTTCCCTGCAGTTCCTCCACCGCAGCATCGACAGCTGGTTCGATGTGCGCATCGAGCGCGCGCTCGACGACGCCCTCGAGCTCAGTCGAACGGCGCTCGGCGTGCGCATGCGCGAGCTGCTGGCCCACACGGAGGTGGTCGCCGGCGATCTCGTGGACATGCCCGCGGAGCAGATCGCCGTCGGTCTCGACGATCGCCGGCGCCTCGCCGGCGCCTCGGAATTCACTCTGATCGGCGCCAACGGGCACATTATTGCCTCGAGCAGCATCGACCCGACCGCCATCGTCCCCAACCGACCGAGCGATGCCATTCTCGTCCAGCTTCGCCAGTCGGGCACCTACATCGGGCTCGACCCAATCGGCGACGCCGGCATGCACGTGCGCGTGGTGGTGGGTCTGCCCGAGAACGTGGCAACCACCGAGCCGCGTATCCTGCAGGCGCTCTATCCGGTCGCCGAGCGAACCAGCACGCTCGCCGATACCGTGCAAACAACCTACGGCAAATACCGCGAGCTCGCCTACCTGCGCAAGCCGCTCAAGACCAGCTTCACGCTGACCCTGTCGCTGGTGCTGCTGCTCAGTCTGTTCGCCGCCGTGTGGGCGGCCTTTTACTCGGCGCGGCGCATGGTCGCGCCGCTTCAGAATCTGTCCCAGGGCACGCGCGCCGTGGCCGACGGCGACTACGAGACGCGATTGCCGAGCTCCAGCGAGGACGAGGTGGGCTTCCTGGTCGAGTCGTTCAACGACATGACGCGCCGGCTCGCGAAAGCCCGCGACGAGACCCGGCTAAGCCAGCAGCAGGTGGAGGATCAGCGCCGATATCTGGAAGCCGTGCTGTCACAGCTCTCCACCGGCGTGCTCACGCTCGATGAGGGCGGGCGACTTTTCACCTGCAACCGCGCGGCGAGCCAGATTCTGCGCGTGGAGCTCGGTGACGAGGCCGGCAAGACGCTCGACGAGATCGACGAGCGGCATGCGCATCTGCACCCTCTCAAGCAGGCCCTGCAGGCACGCGTGTCAGCCGAGGGTGTCGAGGACTGGCGCGAGGAGGTCATCCTGCTTGGACCCACAGGCCGCCAGGTCCTGATGTGCAGCGGCACGACGCTTTCGGCTTCCGATGGTGCGTTTGCCGGCCACGTGATCGTCTTCGACGACGTGACCGATCTCGTGCAGGCACAGCGCAACGCCGCGTGGAGCGAGGTCGCACGGCGCCTCGCCCACGAGATCAAGAATCCGCTCACGCCGATTCAACTCTCTGCAGAGCGACTGCGCCACAAGTATCTCGGCAAAATGCAGTCGGAGGACAGCAACGCCCTCGATCGACTGACGCGCACCATCGTGCAACAGGTGGAGGCCATGAAAACGATGGTCAACGCATTCACCGATTACGCGCGCGCGCCCCAGATGCAGCTGCGCAACGTCGACGTCAATGAGCTGGTCGCCGATCTGGTCGAGCTCTACCGCGCAGGCGAGAGCGAGGCTGTCATCGAGACACACCTCGACGGCGATGTGCCGCCGCTGGAAGCCGATCCGGACCGCCTGCGCCAGATTCTGCACAATCTGATCAAGAATGCGCTCGAGGCCAGTGAGCCCGGCAATCCCGCGCGAATCCTCATCGAGACACGCTACATCAACGAACCGTCCCGGGAGATGGTCGAGATTCGAACGCGCGACTTCGGGCGAGGGCTTCCCGCGCACATGGCCGAAGACATCTTCAGCCCCCAGGTGACCACAAAAACCAGGGGCAGCGGACTCGGACTCGCCATTGTCAAGAAGATCGTCGAGGAGCACGGCGGGGTCGTCTGGGCCGAGAACGAGGCCCAGGGTGGCGCAACCGTTATCATGCGCTTTCCGGTGGTCGTCGCGGAATCGGAGTCCGCATCGACGTCCCACCGACACGCGATATGAAAGGCTTTGTCCCATGACGCGAACGCGCACGGCCTCGAGGTAGGGGCATGAACGAGGCTTACATTCTGGTCGTCGACGACGAACCCGACATCCGCACCCTCGTCAAGGAGATTCTCGAGGACGAGGGCTATGAGGTCGGCGCCGCGGAGAATGCCGAGAAGGCGCGGCAGGCGCGGCGCGCGCGGCGTCCCGACCTGACGCTCCTCGACATCTGGATGCCGGACACCGACGGCATTTCCCTTCTGAAGGAGTGGGCCAGCAATTCCGGGCTCGATACGCCGGTCATCATGATGTCGGGGCACGGCACCGTGGAGACGGCAGTCGAGGCCACGCGGCTCGGCGCCTACGACTTTCTGGAGAAACCCCTGTCAACGGCCAAGCTCCTGGTAACCATCAAGAACGCCCTCGAGACAGCGCAGCTCAAGCAGGAGAACATCGGACTGCGGCGCGCTTCGGGCTCCGTCACCGAACCCGTCGGCCGCAGCGTGACGATGCAGAATCTGCGCGAGCAGGTGAAGCGCATCGCGCAGCACGACACCCCCGTGCTGCTGATGGGCGAGTCGGGCAGCGGCAAGGAAGTGTTCGCCCGCTATCTTCATCAGTCGAGCAACCGGCGCGACGGGCCATTCGTGCGGGTGCCCGTCGCAGGACTGACGAACGCCAACTCGGCGGCGGAGCTGTTCGGCATCGAGGACGGCGATTACGTTCATTTCGGCTCTCTCGAGCAGGCAAACGGCGGAACCCTGTTTCTCGAAGACATCATCGACATGGATCTCGGCGTGCAGGCGCGCCTGCTGAGCGCGCTCAAATCCCAGTCCTTCATGCGGGTGGACGGCAGCGCCCCTGTCTCGATTAACGTTCGCATCGTCGCCGCCACCAGCCACGAGCCGGCGCGCGCCGTCGCCGACGGCAAGCTGCGTGAGGATCTCTACTACCATCTGAACGTCGTGCCTCTGGAAATACCGCCTCTGCGCAGCCATCGTGACGACATTCCGGAATTGCTCAACTACTATATCGATCAACTGGCCAGCACCGAGGGGTTGCCGTACCGGCGTTTCACGGTCGGGGCGCAGAATCGTCTGCGCAACTATTCCTGGCCTGGTAACATTCGCGAGCTGAAGAATGTCGTGCACAGGCTACTCATTCTCGGGAGCGGGGCCGACATCGATCAGGAAGAGATCGATGTGTCACTGGGCGAGGTAGGCGAAGTGGGTGAGCATTCGGAGAGCGACATTCCTCACGGCTTCGAGCTGCCGCTCAAGGAGGCGCGCGAGCAGTTCGAGCGCAGCTATCTCGAGTATCAGCTTCGCATGACCGGGGGCAGCATCAGCAAGGTCGCAGAACGCATCGGTCTGGAAAGAACGCATCTTTACCGCAAGATACGCGCTCTGGGTATCGACCCCAAGCGTCTGAGCGCAAACCCGGACTAGTCGGCGGCGCGAGGAAAGATTGCCTTCAAAGACCGAATCGCACTGAATTCGGTACGCAAAGAACGTGAAAATAATAATTTTAGGTGCGGGCCAGGTTGGTATGACCGTCGCCGAAAATCTGGCCAGCGAAGCCAATGACATCACCATCGTCGATCTCGACCCGGAGCGTCTGAGAGCTCTCCAGGACCACCTCGACATCCGTGCCATCACCGGGCACGCGTCGCATCCCGACGTGCTGCGCAAAGCGGGCGCCGAGGATGCGGATTTGGTTCTTGCCGTCACCAACAGTGACGAGACCAACATGATCGCCTGCCAGGTGGCTTACACGCTTTTTCAAACTCCGACCAAGATCGCGCGGGTGCGCTCTGTGGAGTATCTGAACTATCCGCGGCTTTTCTGCCAGGAAGCGCTGCCCGTGGACGTCCTCATCAGCCCCGAACAGCTGGCGACCGATTCCATTCAGCGTCTGATCGAGACACCGGGCGCGCTTCAGGTCCTCGACTTCGCTGACGGCCGGGTACGCCTCGTCGCGGTAAAGGCGTACCACGGCGGCCCCCTCGTGGGGCACGCGCTTCACGAGCTGCCGGCCCGCATGCCGGGTATCGACACCAGGGTTGCCGCCATTTTCCGTCACGGTCGCGCCATCGTCCCGGAAGGCGACACGGTCATCGAGGCCGATGACGAGGTTTTCTTCATAGCGGCCACCGAGCACATCCACCGCGTCATGGGCGAATTGCGCAAGCTCGACAGGCCGGTTCGGCGCGTGATTCTCGCAGGCGGCGGAAACATCGGGCGCCGGCTGGCGAGCGGGCTGGAGAGTAATTTCAACGTCAAACTAATCGAGCGTGACGCGGAAAGTGCCCGCGCGCTGTCCGAGGTGCTCAACAAAACCATCGTTCTCCAGGGCGATGCGGCCGACGAGGATCTGATGCGCGAGGAGAATATAGACAACACGGACGTCTTCTGCGCCGTCACCAATGACGATCAGATCAACATTCTCTCCGCAATGCTCGCCAAACGAATGGGTGCGCGCAAGGTAATGTCGCTCATCAACAGAGGCGCTTACGTGGATCTCGTTCAGAGCGGGATCGTCGACATCGCCATCTCGCCGCAGCAAACGACTATCAGCAGCCTGCTTGCTCACGTGCGCCGCGCCGACGTGGTGGTCGCGCACTCGCTGCGACGCGGGGCGGCCGAGGCTATCGAGGCTGTTGCCCATGGAGACAGCAATACCTCCAAGGTCGTCGGGCGCACGGTGGAACAGATCAAGCTGCCGCCCGGCACGACCATCGACGCCCTTGTCAGGGGCGACAAGGTCATCATTGCCCATCATGACACGCGCATCGAAGCCGGCGATCACGTCATACTGTTTCTCATAGACAAGAAATACGTGACCGAAGTGGAGAAAATCTTCCAGGTGGGTGTCACCTTCCTGTAGTCACACAGATCGCTGCGGGATCATCGATTCGTGCAACTGTTCGTCGTCCAACGCATTCTCGGACTGCTGCTCTGTCTGTTCAGCATCAGCATGCTGCCACCCATGCTGGTTTCCTGGTGGTACGACGACGGTGCCTTCAACGGTTTTCTCGACGCGTTTCTCGTCATCCTGGTATCCGGGCTGGCGCTGTGGCTGCCGGTCAGACGCCACCGGCGGGAGCTGCGCCTGCGCGACGGGTTCGTCATCGTCTTCATGTTCTGGGTCGCTCTCGGTCTCTCGGGTAGCCTGCCTCTGCTGGTATCGAAGATCGCGGACATGTCGGTCACAGACGCCGTGTTCGAGTCCATCTCCGGCCTGACCACTACCGGAGCGACCGTCATCGAGAACATCGATGCCCTGCCCCACTCGATTCTGTTCTACCGCCAGCAGCTTCAGTGGCTGGGCGGCATGGGGATCATCGTGCTGGCGGTCGCCATTCTGCCGATGCTCGGCGTCGGCGGCATGCAGCTGTACCGCGCGGAGACGCCCGGGCCGATGAAGGACAACAAGCTGACTCCGCGAATCACGGAAACGGCGAAGGCGCTCTGGTACATCTACCTCGGTCTGACCATCGTGTGCGCACTCGCCTACTGGCTCGCCGGGATGGGGCCGTTCGATGCCGTGTCGCACAGCTTTTCCACCGTCGCCATCGGTGGATTCTCGACCCACGATGCGAGCCTCGGCTATTTCGACAATCCATGGGTCGAGGCCGTTGCGGTGGTGTTCATGACCATTGCCGGAATCAACTTCGCCATCCACTTTCTCGCCTTTCGCTCGCGCAGCCCGCGCCCGTACCTCGGCGACACGGAGCTGAAAACCTACGTCGTGCTGCTGATCTGCGTGTCGCTGATCTCCAGCCTGTACCTTTTCTATTCGGAGACCTTTCCGACTTTCGCGAGCGCGCTGCGCCACGGCATCTTTCAGTCCGTCTCCATCAGCACGACCAGCGGCTTCACCACCAGCGGCTATTACACCTGGCCGAGCTTTCTACCTGTGATGCTGCTGTTCGCGAGCTTCGTCGGAGGGTGCGCCGGCTCCACCGGCGGCGGCCTGAAGGTGATTCGCGTGGTGCTGCTCTACAAGCAGGGCAAGCGCGAAATCATGCGCCTGATTCACCCCAATGCGCAGGTCCCCATCAAGATCAACGGCGCCAGCATGCCGAGCCGCGTGGTCGATGCGGTGTGGGGCTTCTTCGCCACCTACGTCGCGACGTTCTCGTTCATGATGCTGGCGCTGCTCGCGCTCGGGCTGGACCAGGTTACGGCTTTTTCTGCCGTCGCCGCGTGCATCAACAATCTCGGACCGGGGCTCGGCTCGGTCGGCGCCAACTACGCGGAGCTCAGCGACGGCGCGAAGTGGATCCTCTCGCTGGCGATGCTGCTCGGACGCCTGGAGATCTTCACCCTTCTCGTGATCCTGACGCCGTCGTTCTGGCGCGGCTGAAAGAGCCTGGTCAGTGGGGCTGGTGGAAAACCTCGAAGGCATGCTGGCAGCGGGCCGCGACGACGCGCTGCTGCGCTTCACGCTCGGCAGCGCCTATCTCGAAGAGCAGCCGGCGCGCGCCGCCGAGCATCTCGCCCGGGCCGTGGCCCTCGATCCCGACTATTCGGCGGCCTGGAAGATGTACGGAAAGGCACTCGCCGCCGCCGGCCGCGACGGCGAGGCGAAGGCCGCCTACCGGCAGGGCATCGAGACGGCGGAGCGCAGGGGCGACATTCAGGCGGCGAGAGAGATGCGCGTGTTCCTCAAGCGACTGGAACGCTGACGGCCGCGGCGCGACGCGACGAAGGTCAGGCGCACCAGGCCTCGGCGCCGGTGTTCAACTCGAGTGTGCCCGTGAGGCGCGAAATGTCGTCGAGGTTGTGACGCCGCATGTAGTCTTCCAGCCCGGCATTGATCTTGGCGCACACGAGCGGATCGTAGAACAGCGCCGTACCGATGCCGACCGTGGCGGCACCGGCGATGATGAACTCGAGCGCATCCTCGGCGCTGGCAATACCCCCCTGACCGATGATGGGCACGTCGTGACGCTTCGCCACCTGAAAGACCTGGTGAACCTTGAGCAGCGCCATGGGTTTTACCGCCGGGCCTGACAGGCCGGCATGGTTGGCGCCGATGACCGGTCGTCGGGTCTCGACGTCGACCGCCATGCCGAGAAAGGTGTTGACCACCGACAACGCGTCGCTTCCGGCCTCGATACAGCGGCGGGCATTCTCCGCGATATCCGTCTGATTGGGCGAGAGCTTTGCGATGACCGGCTTCGACGTCGCCGCGCGGCACGCCTCGACGACCCGCGCCGACATATCGGGATCGTTTCCGAATACCACACCGCCCTCGCGCACGTTCGGACACGAGATGTTGATCTCGACCGCATCGATGGGCGAATCGTCGAATATGCGCGTGACCTCGACGTACTCATCCACGGTCGCGCCGGAAACGTTGGCGAAGAAGCGCGTCTCGTCGAAATCCAGCTCGGGAAGAATGTTGTCGACCACGTGGCGACTGCCGGGGTTCTGCAGGCCGATGGAGTTGAGCATCCCGGCGGGCGTCTCCCACACGCGATGGGGCTGGTTGCCGAGACGCGCTGCGAGCGTCGTTCCCTTCAGGCACACGGCGCCGACGTCACGGTTGGAAAAGCCCTCCACGCGTGTGTATTCTTCGCCGAAGCCGACGCAGCCGGAAAGCAGCACCAGGGGCGTGTGCAGACGCAGGCCGCAGAAATCCACGCCCAACGGGTGGCCGGCGTTGCCGCTCACTGCGCGATGACCCCCATGCTCGACGTCGTCCTCTATCAGCCCGAGATTCCTCCCAACACGGGCAACATTATACGCCTATGCGCGAACACGGGTTTTGCCCTGCATCTGATTGCGCCGCTCGGCTTCGACATGCAGGAGAGGCGCCTGCGGCGTGCCGGACTGGACTACCGGGAGTGGGCGCGCGTGCGGGTGCACGCGTCGCTCGATGCGTACCTGCAGGCGGCGCAGCCGGCGAGGTTGCTCGCATTCTCGGCGCGCGCGCCGAGGAATTACGCATCGATTGCGTACCAGAGCGCCGATGCGCTGCTGTTCGGGCCGGAGACACGCGGCCTTCCGGAGCCGGTGCTGGCACGGGTGGCGCCCGCCGAGCGTGCTGCGATTCCCATGCTGCCGGGAAACCGCAGCCTCAATCTCTCCAACGCGGTGGCGGTGGTGTGCTACGAGGCCTGGCGCCAGCAGGGTTTCGCCGGGCACGGACCCGGCATCGCAGAGCAGCGATCGCGCTGAGCGCGCCGCCCGCTGCCTGGCTCAGCGAAGACCGAGCAGGTCGCTCGGTTCCAGCACGCCACTCTCGGGCAGCGGCAGAGCGTCCGGTCCCGACTCGGCAATGCGGAAGATCATCTCCTTGAGCGCCGTGCGCTGCGGCTCCATGAGGCGCGACCAGGCACGCGCTGTCTCGATGGCCTCCTGCTCGAGGTCCTCGATGACCTTGACTCCGAACATCAGCCAGGCCGGGCTCACATCCAGCGCCTCCGCCAGCTCACGGAGAATTCTCGGATGGTTGCACTTTCCGGCCTCGATGCGCTGTATGACCGCCTGGCTGGTGCCGACGTTGGCGGCCAGCTGATGCTGCGTCCAGCCCTTCTCGATTCGACTGTAGGTGAGTCGCCCGCCGAGCGTGGTCGTGCGGACTTCGCATTCGGTGGTTTTTGGCATCTCGAATGGACCCGTTGGATACTTTGCTTTGGGAACGACAAGTATTTCAGCACAGCCGGAGCCGGCTTTTTTTGAACCAGCGCACAGTTCCTGAGGAATCTAAGAACTCGAAGCGCTCAGGCGGCCGAATGGCCGACGCGGGCCCGCCGTTTTTCGCCACCGCCTCCCGCGACCTGGTGGCCCTGCTGCACCGCGAGCTCGCCGGTCTGGGCGCAAAGCACCTGCGCGCCGGGCACGCCGGGGTGCGCTTCCGCGCCACCCTCGAGGTCGCCTACCGAGCGTGCCTCTGGTCGCGTCTGGCGAGCCGCATCCTGCTGCCCCTCGCGAGCTTCGAGGCGCCCGGGAGAGAGGCGCTCTACGAGGGCGTTCGCCGCATCGAGTGGCGCGATCACGTGCCCGTGGACGGCACCCTGGCGGTGGATTTCGTCAGCTCACGCTCGTCGTTGGCCGACGCGCGATTCGGCGCCCAGGCCGTCAAGGACGCCATCGTCGATCGACTCCGCGCGCAAACCGGGCGGCGGCCGTCGGTGGACCGGGTCGCACCCGACGTGCGCATCAATGCGCATGTGGACAGAAACGTCGCCACCATCGCCATCGATCTGGCCGGCACCGGCTTGCACCGGCGCGGCTACCGGCGCCACGCCGGCCCTGCCCCGCTCAAGGAAAACGTCGCCGCCGCCATGCTCCTGCACGCCGGCTGGCCGGAGATGGCGGCGGCGGGGCAACCGCTGCTCGATCCCGTGTGCGGCTCGGCGACCCTGCCGATCGAGGCGGCGTTGATGGCGGGTGATGTCGCGCCGGGGCTCGGACGCACGTATTTCGGACTTCAGGGCTGGCAGGGACACGACGAGGCGCTGTGGCAGAGGCTGCACGAGGAGGCGCGGCAACGGCGCCGCACGGGTCTCGAGCGACTGCCGCCCATCGCGGGCTTCGACGTGGACGCACGGGTCCTGGCCGCCGCGCGCGAAAACCTGTCGGCCGCCGGACTGGCAGCCCACGTCAGCGTCGCGCGGGCCGATCTGGGCGAGCTGCGATCGCCGTGGCCGGAGCTCACGGGGCTGCTCGCGTGCAACCCGCCCTACGGCATACGCCTGGGCGACGGCGATGCCCTCGGCGAGCTCTACGCCACCCTCGGAGAGGTCGCGGCGAGCGGGTTCCCGGGCTGGCGCCTGGCGGTGCTGTGCGGCTCGCCGGAGCTCGCCTCGCGCCTGGGTCTGCGCCCGAGACGCAGCCACAGGCTCGACAACGGACCGCTGGCGTGCCGACTCAGCCTTTTCGAGATTGCGCGCCGACGCCGCCAGCGCGCACGTGCCGGCGACGGCGATGCGCACGCGCCGATGTTCACCAATCGGCTGCGCAAGAATCTGCGCGAGGTGGGCCGCTGGGCGCGGCGCGAGCACATCGACTGCTACCGGCTCTACGACGCCGACATGCCCGAGTACGCTTTTGCGTTGGATGTTTACCGCGCCGAGCAGACCTGGGTCGTCGCCCAGGAGTACGAGGCGCCGGCGAGTATCCCGAAGGCGCGGGCGGCGGCGCGGCGCGAGACGGTGCTCGCGAGCGTGGCGGCGCTGCTCGAGCTGCCCGCCGAGCGCGTCGTTTTCAAGACCCGCCGCCGCCACCGGGGACACGGCCAGTACCTCCGGCTGGCCTGCGAGGACGTCCTGCACGAGGTGCGCGAAGACGGCTGCAGGCTGCTGGTAAACTTCAGCGATCGCGTCGATACGGGCCTGTTCCTCGACCATCGCCCGCTTCGCCGCATGGTGCACGATCTCGCCTCGGGTCGCCGATTCCTGAATTTGTTCGCGTACACCGGAGCGGCCTCGGTGCACGCCGCCGCCGGCGGCGCCCTCGCTACCACCAGTGTCGACCTGTCCGCTACCTATCTCGACTGGGCACGCCGCAACCTGGCGCTGAACGGCTTCGTCGACGAAGCGCACGCGCTGATTCAGGCCGACTGCCTCGCCTGGTTGAATGAGCCCCGCGAGGGTGAGCCCTACGGACTGATCCTGCTCGACGTGCCGACGTTCTCGAACTCCAAGCGCATGACCGGCACCCTCGACGTGCAACGGGATCACGCCATGCTCATCCGGCTTGCGGCGCGGCTTCTCAGCGCCGACGGCGTGCTGCTTTTTTCCAACCATCTGAGGCGCTTCCGCATGGATCACCGATCCCTCGCCGATGCCGGTCTCGCTGTCGAGGACATCACCCGCGAGACCATTCCCCGGGACTTCGCGCGCAATCCGCGCATCCACAATTGCTGGCGCATTCGCCGGCGGGCCGAACGGCGAGCGAGGCGCTCGCGGCGCGACGCCTCGAACGCGTGACCGCGGCCACGGCCGCCACGTATACTGCAGCGCCGCCCGCCTATGCGAGCCTGAAGGAAGGCGATGAACACCAGCAGCTGGCGCAATCCCGTCCTGATTCTGGTGTGCGCCAGCATTGTTCTGATTCTGTCCTTCGGCATCCGCACCAGCTTCGGCATCTTCCTCACGCCGGTTACCACGGACCTGGGGCTGGGTCGCGAAAGCTTCGCGTTCGCCATCGCGCTGCAGAACCTGCTGTGGGGCATATCGCAGCCGTTCGCCGGCGCCATCGCCGATCGCTACGGCTCGGGTCGCGTGATCGCGGTCTGCGGCCTGATGTACGTGCTCGGCCTGGTGCTCATGGCGTTCGCGTCGACGGCCCTCGAGCTGAGCGTCGGCGCCGGGCTGCTCATTGGTTTCGCCCTGAGCGGCACCGGCTTTCCGGTCATTCTGGCGGTTGTCGCGCGCAGCGTGGACGAGTCCCGGCGCAGCCTCTTTCTCGGCTTTGCGGGCGCCGGCGGCTCCTCCGGGCAACTGCTCATGGTGCCCCTCGGCCAGGTCTTCCTGGACGGCTACGGATGGGGCACCGCGCTGCTGCTGCTCGCGCTGATGTCATCGGTGATGGTGCCGCTCGCAGCGGCTCTCAGCGGTAAAGCAACCTCGGGCGCCGAGCGCGTCGTCAGGCAAAGCCTTGCGCAGGCCATCGGCGAGGCGAGTCGGCACGGCGGCTACTGGTACCTGACCGCCGGCTTCTTCGTGTGTGGCTTTCACGTCGCCTTCATCGCCACCCACCTGCCATCGTTCATCATCGATCGCGGTGCTGACCCCGCCTTGGGTGCCGTGGCACTGGCGCTCATCGGCTTCGGCAACATCATCGGCTCACTCGCGTGCGGCGTGCTCGGCGGACGCTACCCGAAGAAACGCATCCTCGCCGGTCTCTATCTGGCCCGCTCGGTGGTCATCACGCTGTTTGTGCTGTCGCCGGTCAACGACCTCTCCATCCTGCTGTTCGCCGCGGGTATGGGCATGCTTTGGCTGGGCACGGTCCCGCTCACCAGCGGCCTGGTCGCGCAGATCTTCGGTATGCGCTACATGGCGACTCTGTTCGGCTTCGTATTCTTCAGCCACCAGCTGGGCAGCTTTCTGGGCGCCTGGCTGGGGGGCTACGTCTTCGATACCACCGGCTCATACGACATCGTCTGGTGGATCGGGGTAGCGTTGGGAGTCGCCGCCGCGGCCCTGCACTGGCCCATCGACGATCGGCCGCTGGCGCGCGCCGTGCCCGCCGGGGCCTGAGGCGCAAGCCGGCGACGCCGTCGCTACCAGGACAGCTCGCGCCGATCCGCCAGATCGGGCTCGCCGCAGTGACGCAGCATTTCCGCGCGCACCGCCGCGCTCAGACGAAGGGCACGATTCCAGGCGTTTTCCCGTACACCGCCGCCGGCCGTTTCCGGCAGCAGCCGTTCGCTCACGTGCACGCGGATACGCCCGCGACGCGGAAACAGCGATCGGTCACGAAGGATCGATCGGGTGCCGCGCAGGGTGAGCGTCACCACCGGTGCGCCGGTCTGCACCGCGGCCAGGAACGCGCCCAGATGAAAGGGCAGCAACCCCGGCATGCGGTGCAGCGTTCCCTCGGGGAAAATCGCCAGTGAAGCGCCCTGCTCGAGACGCTCGATGACCTGTCGCGCGTCCTCGGCACCGCGGGCGCGATCGAAACGCTCCACGAACATGCAGCCCAGACGCGCGAGGAAGACCCGCGCGAAGAAGTTGCCGCGAAGCTCGCTCTTTGCCGCGAAAGCGACCGGCCTCGGTAGCACGCTGACCAGCACCAGCCCGTCCAGGTAACTGGCATGATTGGCGACGACGATGAACTTTCCATCGGCCGGCAGACGCTCCGCTCCCTGCACCGTCGGACCGGCGCCGGTGAGCGCGAAAAGGCAGCGACCGAGCCCGCCGAGCCAGCGCCAGCGGCGATCGAGGCCCGGCGTGAAGACCACCATCGGCCAGGCAATGGCGAGAAGAACGCCGAACACCAGCCAAGCGTAGGCCGCGAATGCCAGACTGCGCAGGCGCCGCCACCAGCGCCGCGCCTGCGGCAGCAGACTGGCGAGTGCGAGGCGCACGATCTGCAGCCAGACGGCACGGTGCCTCGGCGCGAGCGCGCCGCGCTCGTAGAACTCGCGCAGCGCGACGCGACGAATCTTGCCGCTCGAGGTCTTGAGCACGGTGCCCGGCGACGCCACCACGACGTCGTCGGCGGGCATGCCCAGCAGCTCGGTGACGAGCGTCTCGATGCGTGTCCTGAGCGCCGCGCGGGCGGTGTCGTCGGTCTCGCGCGTCTCGGCCACGACGACCAGCCTCTCGGTGCCGGAAGCGGGATCGCTGCTGCCGAAGGCGGCCACGCATCCGCGTCGAATGCCGTCGATGTCGCCGACCGCCTGCTCCAGCTCATAGGGATAGACATTGCGACCGGCGCGAATGATGACGTCCTTCGAGCGACCGGTGATGTACACCTCGCCGTCGGCGACGAACGCGCGGTCGCCGGAGTCGAGCCAATCGCCGTCGAACAGCTCCCGGGTGGCCTGCGGATTGCGGTAATAGCCGCTCGTGGTTGACGGGCCGCGAAACTCCAGACGCCCTTCGCTTCGCTCCGCGGTCTCGCGCCCGCCTTCGTCGACGATGCGCACCTCGAAGCCGGGAATGGGCACGCCGCTGGAGACGAAAACCAGAGCGTCCTCGTCGTCTGCGTCGGCCGACAGCGCGCGCCCGTCGCGCGTCATCGGCAACCGCTGCACACGCTCGGCTCGCAGGCCGCGCCCGACCGGAGTGAAGGCGACGCCGAGCGTGGCCTCCGCGAGCCCGTACACCGGCGCAAGCGCCTCCGCACGCAGTCCGTAGCGGGCGAAGCGCGCGAGGAACTGCTCCATGGTCTGGGCGCTCACCGGCTCCGCACCGTTGAAAGCCAGCCGCCACGACGACAGATCCAGCCCTTCGATGGCGGCGTCGTCGATGCGCCGCAAGCACAGCTCATAAGCGAAGTTGGGCCCCCCCGAAAGGGTGCCGCGATGCTTGTGAATCGCCTGCAGCCAGCGCTCCGGCCGCGCCAGAAAGGTGAGCGGCGACATCAGCACCAGGGGAAAGCCGTAAACCAGGCTGCCGAGCCAGGCGCCGATGAGCCCCATGTCGTGATAGAGCGGCAGCCAGCTCACGAACACGTCGCTCGAGCGGGCCTCGAGCGCATCACCCATGGAGCGCAAGCTGGCAAGAATGTCGGCGTGGGTGAGCACAACGCCCTTGGGATTGCCCGTGCTTCCGGACGTGTATTGGATAAAGGCGACCGTATCCGGTGTCGCCGCGCTCGCTTCGAGGAGCAGGCCCGCGGTGCCCAGCTCCGCGACCGTGACCACCCTGCGCAGCCCCGGCACGTGGGATGTGAGCAGGCGCGACACCCGCTTGGCAGGCGGAAACGTGATCAGGCAGACGACGCCGGCGTTTTCCAGGATGCGCGCGTGGCGGCGGAAGTGATCCTCGATCTGCGACAGTCGCGCGGGCGGATATACGGGCACCGGCACGGCGCCCGCCAGAAGGATGCCGATAAAGCTGTGCAGGTATTCCACGCCGGTCGGCAACATCAGGGCGACACTCTGACCGGCCTCGATGCCCGCCTCTCGCAGCCCGGCGGCGACGGCCCGGGCGCCGTCGAGGAGCTCGCGGTAGGCGATCGTGCGCAGCGCACCGCCGTCGCCGTAGATCTGCACGTGGGCCCGGTCGGGGTGCGCGCGCACGTGCCACTCGAGCGCCTCGAGCAGCGTCTCGGCGGCGGTCGGCACGGGCACCTCGGTGACCACGGTCGCCTCGGCGGGGCCGACCTCCATCGGGCTCACGCCGGGGCTCGCAGCGAGCAGCGCCCGCAGAACGTCGCGCGGCGTGTCGACATTTGCGAGCGTCTCTTCGCTGAGGGTCACACCGAAGCTCTGCTCGAGACGCACCAGCAACTCCACCCGTGCCAGGCTGTCGAGACCGAGATCCCGGTCGAGGGCGCTGTCGAGAGTCACGTGCACCCGATCGCGCATGTGCGGATGCAGCTCGATGACGATATCGCGCACCCGCGCAAGCAGAACCTGCGCGTCCACGGGCTGGCGCCGGGAATCATGCCTGTTGACCGGATTGACGCTCACGTTCATTGCCGTGCTTGCACGGGAGGATTGTCCCAGGCTTGCTGCCGGCCAGTATATGGGCCGGTCACGACTGCGAGAACCTACATATTGGTAACATCGACGTGGCCGGGGCTTTGCGCCTACCATGGCCGCCATCGCCCGGGCGCGCGAAGAGGCATGCAGATTTTGTCAATTCCGAACAGCCACCGGGTCGTCGTCTGCCGCGGCGGCGATCGGATTGCCCTGGAGGAGCGCCGGCTCGCGCTTCCGCAGGCAGGTGAGCTCCTGCTCAGGCTGCGCGTGGCGGGCCTTTGCGGAACCGATTTGTTCAAGCTCGAAACCGGCAGCGCACCCGCGGGGACGGTGCTCGGACACGAGCTGGTGGGCGAAATCGCCTGCGTGGGCGAGGGTGTCGAGGCGTTCCGTGTCGGCGATCGGGTCGCGGTTGCGCATCATGTCGCGTGCGGTCAGTGCGCGCTGTGCCGGCGCGGCGCCGTGACCATGTGCGAGGCCTTCAAGGAAAACCTGCTCGCACCCGGCGGCTTTGCCGAACACGTGCTGGTGAAGGCCCGGGCAACGGCGCTCGCGGCGCGCACGCTTCCCACCGATCTCGCCGACGAGGTCGCCGTTTTCATGGAGCCCGCCGCCTGCGTGCTGCGCGGCATCTGCAAGGCGGGCGTCGAGGCCGATGGCATCGCCGCGGTGCAGGGCGCAGGCGGCATGGGCCTGCTGCACGTGCTGGTGCTCAAGGCGCTGCACCCGCACCTGCGCACGCTGGTGATCGAACCGCTCGAGGCGCGCCGGCGCCTGGCGCGCGCACTGGGCGCCGACGCGGCCGCAGCACCCGGGTCCGAGGCCGACGAACGGCTCATGGAGATGAGCAACGGCCTCGGCGCCGACGCGGTCTTCGATACCGTGGGCGGCGGCGCGGCGCTCGACAGCGCCCTCGCACTGACGCGCCGGGCAGGCACCGTGGTGCTGTTCGCCCATGCGCCCGAGGGCGAGCGCGCCGGCTTCGAACTGAACGCATTGTTCAAGCACGAGCGGCGCGTGCTCGGAAGCTACTCCGGTGGACTCGAGGAGCAGGCCCGCGTTTTCGCCATGATGACCGAGGGCATGCTCGACCCGACGCCGCTCATCAGCCATCGCCTGCCCCTGGAAGACTTCGCCACCGGCGTCGACATCGCACGGCGCGGCGAGGCCCTGAAGATTCTCTTCACCCCCTGAGCACACGGCGTGGGCATGGTCGTGTCTTCACTTCCCGAAACCATGCGCGGTGCCGTCCTGACAGGTCCGGAGCGCATCGAGATCCAGGAGCTTGCGGTGCCGCAACCGGGTCACGGCGAGCTGGTTCTGAGGGTTCGCGCCGCGACCACCTGCGGCACAGACGTGAAGGTGTACCGCCGCGGCGGTCACCCACGCATGCTGCGCGTGCCGACCCTGTTCGGTCACGAGATGGCCGGCACGGTGGCCGCGCTCGGCCCGGGGTTGGAGCGGTTCGCCATCGGCGAGCCGCTGGTGGTAGCCAACTCGGCGCCCTGCGGCACCTGCGAGTACTGTCGCGATGAGCGCGAAAACCTGTGCACCGATCTGCATTATCTGAACGGCGCGTTCGCCGAGTACCTGCACGTTCCCGCGCGCTTCGTGACGCACAGCGTCCACCCGATTCCGGCCGGTCTCGATTTCGCCAGGGCAGCGCTCACCGAGCCCCTCGCCTGCGTTCTGCACGGCATCGATGCCTGTGAGCTCACGCAGCGTCCCGGCCCACGCGAGATCGTGGTCTTCGGGGCGGGACCCATCGGCCTGCTTTTCTGCGCCGCGCTGGCCCGCGACGACCACCGCGTGATCCTCGCCGATCCCAACGCTTCGAGACTGGAGGTCGGACGCAGCATGGGGGCCGCCGTCACCCGGTTGATCGACAGAGGCGGCGGCCAGGCCGAAGGGGTTCGCCGGCTCGCGCATGCGGGCGCGGGCGCGGACGTTTGCATCGACTGCACCGGCCAGCCGCAGGTGTGGAGCGACTGCATGCAGGCGCTGCGCCCGGGCGGACTGGCGCTGCTGTTCGGCGGCTGTGCCCCCGGCACACGCGTCGAGATGGACACCCATCACGTTCACTACAGCGAGATCACCGTCAAGGGCGTCTACCATCACCGACCCGCGACCGTGCGTCGCGCACTGCAGCTGTTGTGCGACGAGCGTTTCGAGAGCGGGCGGCTGCTGAGCGGCGTGCGCCCCATCGAGGAGGTCGAGGCGGCTCTGCGCGCGATGATCGAGAAGCAGGTGTTGAAGGTCGTGATTCGCGGTTCCGAGGCGGAATCGCCGCGGCCCGCCGGAGCGCGGCCGGCGTCGGGCTAGTCGTGCTCCGCGCCCGCCGGCCGGGCGAGCAGCGTGTGCACGGCGTCGGCCGGTGCCACGCCCTCGTGCAGGACCCTGTTCACCTGCTCCGCAATCGGCAAGTCGACAGCGTGCCTGGCGGCCAGGCGCATGGCCTCGCGCGCTGCGCTGATGCCCTCGACCACCTGGCCGACGGACCGCTCGGCCGCGTCGAGGGAATGACCCTCGCCGAGCGCCAGGCCGAAACGGCGATTTCGAGACTGGTCATCGGTGCAGGTGAGCACCAGATCGCCGAGGCCCGCGAGACCCATGAAGGTCTCCGGGCTCCCGCCCATCGCCGTGCCAAGACGCACAATCTCGCGCAACCCCCGGGTGATCAGCGCCGCCCGGGTATTGGCACCAAAGCCGAGCCCGTCGGCGATACCTGCCGCAATGGCGAGCACGTTCTTGACCGCACCCCCGATCTCGACGCCGACGACGTCCGTGCCCGTGTAGACCCGGAAGCGTTCGCTGTGGAACAGAGCCGCCACCCGCTCAGCGAACGCGCCGCTCGAGGACGCGCACGTCACGGCCGCCGGAAGGCCGCGCGCGATCTCGTTTGCGAACGTCGGACCGGAAAGCACCGCGGCCGGTATCCGCGAGGCAATCGCGTCCTCGGCCACCTCGTGGAGCAGTCGTCCGCTTCCCGGCTCGAAACCCTTGGTCGCCCAGAAAATTCCCTGAAGCGTCGGGACATGGCTGCGCAGGCGCGCGCAAAGCGCCTCGAAGGCCTGGCTCGGCACCGCCACCAGAGCCAGATCCGCACGCGCCAGCGACGCGTCGAGATCGTCGCTCACGTCGAGCTTGTCGGGAAAGGCGTGCTCCGGGAGGTAGCGGCGGTTGCGGCGCTCTCTCGACATGGCGGCAACCTGCTCGGACGAGCGCCCCCAGAGCGAGACGCCGTGGCCGTTGCGGGCCAGCACGATCGCCAGCGCCGTTCCCCAGGAACCCGCGCCGAGAACCGCGACATCGAAAGCCCTGGGAATCGGCTCTGGCACCTTCAAATCCTCGAGCGCATGGCGGGAAGCGGGCGAATGGCGAGGCCAGGTCGCAAGACCGCAGCCCTAGGATTCGATCTGCGCCTTCTGCTCGCTGAACTGCGCCGAGACGTGCTCGCGGTAGAGCTTTTCGAAGTTTACCGGCGCGAGTATGAAGGGCGCAAAACCACCGCGTATGGCCAGATCCGATAGGAACTCCCTGGCGTAGGGAAAGAGAATGCCCGGGCAGTAACTGCCGAGCGTCGGACCGAGCTCGTCGGAGGCGAGACCGGTAATGCCGAATATCCCCGCGACGGCTGCCTCGGCGATAAACGCGGTCTTGCCGTCGACGCTGACGACAGCGGTGACCATGAGTACCACCTCGTACTCGCCGGCGTCGAATTTGCTCGAGTGACTGTGCAGATGCACGTCTACCTCGGGCTCCCATTTGGCGTGAAAGATGTGCGGCGAGTTCGGCGTCTCGAAGGAAATGTCCTTCAGGTAGATTTTCTTGATACTGAACTGTCCGTGCAGCGGCGTCGCGCGCCACGATTCATCGCTTTCTATCTCAGACATGACACGCTCTCACTGTTTGCGGGCCGCTGCTGGCAGAGCATTGTCGCACACCTACTTTTTCACCAGCGGAAGGTTGGCGCCTTCCCACGCCATCAGCCCTCCGGCGAGATTGTACACCTTCTCGAATCCCTGCTTGCGGAGCCGGTTTCCGACGCCGAGCGCGATCTGTCCGTTTCGGCACGCCGTGATGATGGGACGGTCGCGATATTTTTCCAGCTTCGACAGCTGCTCCTCGAGAGTCTTCTGGGGAATGTTGACGGCGTTGATGATGTGACCTTGTTTGAACTCGCCGTCACTGCGAACGTCGAGGACCACGGCGTCTTCGTGGTTGATGAGCTGGGTCGCATCCATGGGGCTCAGTTTCTTCAGCCCGCGGCTGGCGCCCTGCCACAGGGTCCAGAGCAGCATAGCCAGAATCACGACGAAAGCGAGGACGAGGCTCGAGTGATTGGCAATGAACTCAGGCAGTCGCTCCATCGGTATCGCGTCGTCACAGACCTCGACCGGCCGCTCTTCAGCCGCGGGCGGGATGGGCGAGATTAGCGTGAACAGCGGGGGCAGGCAAATACGGTCAGCCCTATGGCCAAACGACGGGCCGCCAAGCGACTAGAATGCGCATCATGACCACGCCGTATCGAAGGGCGGCTGCGGACCAGGCGCGACGGGCGGCACGCTTGCCGCGGCTCGCTCTGCTGGCCGGCTGCCTGGTATGCGTGCAGGGGCCGCCGCTGGCAGCCGACACGACCCCCGCGGAGCGCGATGCCCGCACCGAGCTGGAATCCGTGCGCGAGCGGATCCGGGAGCTCACCCGCCGACTCGACCGCACGCGCATGAAGCGCGACACGCTGGCGACCCGGCTTCGCGATACCGAGCTCGCCGTAGCCCGGGTCAATGCCGAGCTCGCAGAGCTCGACGCGCAGAGCGGCGCGCACCGCACTCGCCTCGAGCGCCTCGAGCGACGGCGCCAGGCCATTGCCGAGAACATTTCCCTGCTGCGCGCGGGTCTGCGGCGCTACGTTCGCGCCGCCTATGCCAGCGGCCGTCAGGACCAGTTCAAGCTGCTGCTCAACCAGGAGAACCCGGCGACGCTCGCGCGCGCCCTGACCTACTACGCTTATTTCAACCGCGAACGTTCCCAGCGCATCCGCGCCCTGGCTACGGATCTTCAGGAGCTGGCCGATATTAAGGAAAGCATCGATCGCGACACGCGCCGGATTGCGGCCCTGCGAGCAGACAAGGCGGCGGCCAGACAGCGCCTGGACGGGCAGCGCCGACGCCGAAGCGCGGTCGTCGACGAGCTCGCCAAGGCGCTAGACTCGCAGGCGTCGAGACTCGAGCGCCTGCGCCAGGACGAAAGCAAGCTGGCAGAGCTGGTGGCAGAGCTCGCCAGGGAGCTTGCAGACATCGGGCCGGTTGAGAGCCGGCAGGTGCCGTTCCGAACGCTCAAGGGCAAGCTGCCGTGGCCCTCGTCGGGTAGCGTGCGTTTCAGGTTCGGAACTCCACGGGCAGACGGCCAACTAAGCTGGAAGGGTGTTCTCGTCAGCGCCCGACCCGGAACCCCCGTGCACGCGGTGTCCCACGGGCGCGTGGCATTCGCCGACTGGCTGCGCGGATTCGGTCTGCTGATGATTATCGAGCATGGCGAGGGCTACATGAGCCTTTACGGTCACAGTGAGATGCTGTTCAAGGACGTCGGCGACTGGGTCGACGCAGGAGAGGTCATCGGCAAAGTCGGTGACAGCGGCGGTCTCGAGTCCAGCGGCCTGTACTTCGAAATCCGCCATCGAGGCACCCCGGTGGACCCGATGCGCTGGTGCGGCCGGGGTCCGGCCGCTCAAACGGCTGCTCTTGTGTCGCCTTAGGAGAGGCTTGTATTCTAGAAAATTCGACGGCGCCGAGCGCCTGGAGGATTCGATGAAATCGCTGTTTCGTAGCATGCCCGCGCTTGCTTTCGGCGCCCTTCTGGGAGCTTCGCTGACCCTCGGGGAAGGCGTGCTCGCCGGTAAGAATGAGACCGAGACCCTGCCCCTGGAGGACCTTCGGACCTTCACCGAGATCTTTGCGAAGATCAAGAACGATTACGTGGAGCCCATCGAGGACAAAACGCTGCTCGAAAATGCCATCCGCGGCATGCTCGCCGGACTCGACCCGCACTCCGCCTATCTGGTTCCCGATGACTACAAGGAACTGCAGGCCGGAACCAGCGGAGAGTTCGGGGGGCTTGGAATCGAGGTCGGGATGGAGGACGGCTTCGTGAAGGTCATATCGCCCATCGATGACACGCCGGCGCAGCGCGCGGGCGTCAAGGCCGGTGATCTGATCATTCGACTCGACGATACCCCGGTGAAAGGAATGGCACTGTCCGACGCAGTCAAAATCATGCGCGGCAAGCCAGGGACCGATATCGTGCTCACCATCGTGCGCGAAGGTAAAGATCAGCCGCTCAAAATCAGTATCACCCGCGACGTGATTCGCGTCACCAGCGTGAAGAGCCGCATGCTCGACCCGGGCTATGGGTATATCCGTATCTCGCAGTTTCAGTCGCGCACCGGCGAGAGCCTGCGCGAGGCGATTTCCAAACTCGAAGAGAAGGCGAACGGCACGCTCAAAGGCCTGGTTCTGGACCTGCGCAACAATCCCGGCGGCGTGCTGAGTGCCGCCGTGGCGGTGAGCGACGCTTTTCTCACAGATGGCATCATCGTCTATACGGAGGGCCGTCTGGAAGATGCGAAGCTGAAATTCAACGCCAAGCCTACTGACATGCTCGACGGCGCGCCCATCGTCGTGCTCGTCAACGGCGGCTCGGCCTCGGCCTCGGAGATCGTCGCCGGGGCACTCCAGGATCATCGCCGCGCAATCATCATGGGTCAGAAAACGTTCGGGAAAGGATCCGTGCAGACGATCCTGCCCATGGATAACGGCTCGGCACTCAAGCTGACGACGGCGAAATACTTCACGCCCTCTGGAGTATCGATTCAGGCCAAGGGGATCTCTCCGGACATCGAGCTCGAAAATCTCAAGCTCGCGGACTCCGAGGGGTCGGGGACCTCGCGCATCAAGGAAGCCGACCTCGCCGGCCACCTCGAGGGCGAAGCGGAGAAGCGCAAGGGGGCTGACTCGTCGAAACAGGGGGGCGCGGAGGAACGACCCCTCGCGCGCCGCGACTACGCGATTTTCGAGGCGCTCAATCTGCTCAAAGGACTATCGATACTGCAGAAACAGAGCTCCTGAGAGTGACGGCTAGTGCGTCATCGGCGTGGCCGCCGGGCCGCGCGGCGCGACGTGCAACCGCAACGGGGGACCGGCGCCCGGGCGCACGGCGATGGCTGCAGGTGACGGGCGCGCTGTTGGCGCTGGCGCTCGCGGGCAGCGAGATGTCGGCGGCGCAGAGCGTCGAGACCCGCGGCAGACTGCCGGCTATCAGCATCATCATCGACGATCTGGGCTACCGGCGCCTCGACGGCCTGCGCGCCATCGAGCTGCCGGGACCCATCGCCTACGCCATACTGCCCCATACGCCTTTTGCGACGCGTCTCGCGGCGATCGCCTTCAAGCTCGACAAGGAAGTGCTGCTGCACGTCCCCATGCAGTCGGATGTCGCGGAAAAGAATCTCGGACCCGGGGCGTTGACCAGCAGCATGTCGCGCCGCGAGATGCATGCGATCCTCGAGGCGGGGCTGGCCTCCGTGCCTCACGTGAGCGGAATCAACAATCACATGGGCAGCTCGCTTACCCGCGAATTGCGCCCCATGGAATGGGTCATGGAATGGATGCGCAGCAACGGCAGGCTGTACTTCGTCGACAGCCTCACGAGCGCGCAAAGCGTCGCCCTGCGCACCGCGCGCGATGTGGGACTGCAGGCCATCGGGCGCGACGTGTTCCTCGACCCGACGCCGGATTCGCAAATCATCGAGAGACAGTTCCAAAGGCTTACCGAGATCGCGCGCGACCAGGGCACCGGACTCGCCATCGGTCATCCCTATCCGGAGACACTCGCCGTGCTGCGCCGCGTGCTGCTCAAGCCCTCGTACTACGGTGTCGAGCTCGTCTCCGTGCGCGAGCTGATCGCGCGGCGCAGAGGCCGGGCAACACACATCGCGCCGACGGCAAGCGGCGCTAGTCGCTATCCCACGGTAGCGCAGCAATGATCATGTACATGCCGAGCCCGCCGAGTATCCACGTCAGCAACGGAACCGTCGCAGCCTCCACGGATCGCTCCTCGACTGCCAGCAGCACGACTGCGGCGAGCATCAATCCCGCTCCCACCACGCCGAGTACGGTTCGCTGATTCGATCGCCGCATCTCGCGGCGAATCTTGTCGATTTCACCGGGGCCGAGCTCCACACGCAGCTTTCCGCTGCGCGCCTGCCTGAGGACCTCGTGGGCGAGGCCCGGCAGCGCGGGCAGCGTCTCTGCCCAGCGAGGTGCATGACTTTTCAGCTCGCGCATCAAGGCACGCGGACCGAGCTGCTCGGCCATCCATTGCTCCAGAAACGGTTTTGCGGTCTGCCAGAGATCGAGATCCGGGTAAAGCTGACGGCCGAGGCCCTCGATGTTGAGCAACGTCTTCTGCAGCAGCACCAGCTGCGGTTGAACTTCCATGTTGAAGCGCCGCGCCGTCTGAAACAGCCTCAGCAACAGCTGGCCGAACGAGATGTCCTTCAGCGGGCGCTGGAATATGGGCTCGCAGACGCTGCGGATTGCCGACTCGAACTCGTTGATGCGGGTATCGGCCGGCACCCATTCAGAGAGAACGTGAAGCTCCGCAACCCGATGATAATCGCGGTTGAAGAAGGCGATGAAGTTCTCTGCGAGATAATGCTGATCCTCGGGAGACAGGCTGCCCATGATGCCGAAGTCAACCGCCACGTAGCGTGGATTCTGCGGATCGTCGCGAGACACGAAGATGTTGCCCGGGTGCATATCGGCATGAAAAAAATTGTGGCGCATGACCTGGGTAAAAAATATCTCGACACCTCGCTCGGCCAGAGCCCGCAGATCGACCCCATGAGCTTTCAGAGCTTTTATGTCACTGATCGGGATTCCGGAGATGCGTTCCATGACCATGACGTTGGGGCGAGAGTATTCCCAGTAGACCTCGGGCACTTTCAACAGCTCCGAGTCCATGAAATTACGTCGAAGCTGGGAGGCGGAGGCGCCCTCGCGCATCAGATCGAGCTCATCGAGAATGGTCGTCTCGTACTCCGCCACGATCTGGCGCGGATGCAGGCGCCGTCCTTCACGCCAATAGCGTTCGGCGAGCTCGGCGACGAGATACAGCAGCCCGACGTCGCGCCGAATCACGACCTCGATGCCCGGTCGAACGACCTTGACCACCACCTCTCGCCCGTCCTTCAGGCGCGCGGCATGGACCTGCGCAATGGAAGCCGAGGCGAGCGGTTTCTCATCGAACTCCGCGAACAGCTCCGCGACCGGACTTTGCAGCGCGCGCTCGACAATGGCGCGCGCCTGCGCGCCGGGAAACGGCGGCACCCGATCCTGCAGGTTGGCCAGCTCGTCGGCGATGTCTTCCGGGAGCAAATCCCGACGCGTGGAGATGATCTGCCCGAACTTGACGAAGATCGGCCCGAGATCCTCGAGCGCCCGGCGCAGCCGGACCGCCCTGGGGGCGCGCGTGCGCCGCACCCAGTTCCAAGGAAGCAGATACAGCAGGAATCGAACAGGGCGAAGCAACGGCGTCGTCAGAATGATTTCGTCGAGACCGTGGCGAATGAGCACGGCGTTGATGAAGAGCAAACGCAGAGCCTGCCGGAACCGGATCAATGCTCAGATCTCCCGAAACCTGCCCGCCAGCCTGGCGATCCGCACCTCGAGCCGTTCGACGTCGTCGCGGACCACGTCCACCCCGGCGGCAAAGTCGTCCACTTCGAGCTTCGTCGGCGTGAAACGGCGTTCCTCGCGAACATACTCACCCAGATCGAGGGCGATGGTTTCCGATGCCGTGCGCGCCCATGCGAGTGCCGCGCGGATGCCGCGTCCAATTTCATGAGCGGTGGAATCGCCGAGGAGCTTCGACAGCGGCTCCTCCCAGTCGATATCCACTCGTTTGGTCAGTCGTCCAAGCTTGTCCACCAGGTGCAGATCACCGCTCACGGTTACCTCGGGTGGAAGAACGCCGTTTACAGAATCGAGCGTCCCGAGCAGACGAAGGAGCGTGAAAGGCGGTCCGCTGATTGTGAGATCGGGCTCTACCGCGATGGCGCCTTCGCCATCTTCAACCGGCACGACCTCGATACCGGCAGGCGACGCGTGCAGCTGAAAGCGCAAGTCGGGGCCCTGCACGCAGACCTCTACAACCGCACCCTCGAGGTCCGCGACGCCCTCGACGAGCTCCGGGTCCAGACTCAAGAGGCGATTGACGACGCTCTGAATGCCGGCGAGCACGACCGGTTGCGCGCTCATTCGACCGATTCCGCGAGCTCTTCGAGTGACAGCAGGGACTCGTCCTCCCTGACCACCACCGAGCGCGCCAGCTTGTCGTGCAGCCCCTGATGGCGAGGACTCCAGATAATCCACAAGACACCGAGACCGAGGCAGGCGATCCCGGCCCATAGTCCGATACAGCGCAGGCAAGAACGCGCCAGCGATAACCGCCGGCCCGTGTCCACGGCGAGCACCTGGCTGCCGAGCAGGAGCATGCCCGGCGTCGCGCCAAGGAAGGCCCAGCACAGGGTTTGCACGCACACGATCGTCGCAATCCACCACGCCGGATGGTCGCTGAAACTCTCCAACGGTGCGCCGGCGGCGAAGCCGAGCAGCGCCAGCCCCGCAGCCGCGAGCAGCAGGAAGATCACGTCGACGAGCGCGGTGAGCACGCGCCGCCCAAATCCCTCGTAGATGACCCGCTCATCCATTTTCACAGCTTGTAGCCACGGTGCACTGCGACGATTCCACCGCTCAGGTTGAAGTAGCTGCAACGCTCGAAGCCGCAGTCATGCAGCATGCCGAGCAACTCCTCCTGGCAGGGGTGCATGCGTATCGATTCCGCGAGGTAGCGATAGCTGCGGGAGTCGCCTGCGACAATCGCGCCCATCCGCGGCAGTGCGTTCATGAGATAGGCACGATAGACGGGATCGAGAAACGGGATGCGCAGCTTGGAAAATTCGAGAATCAGCAACTGACCGCCGGGGCGCAGAATGCGCAGCATCGAAGCGAGGGCGCGGTCTTTACGAGCGACGTTTCTCAGACCGAAAGCGATTGAAATCACGTCGAACCGATCGTTTGCGAACGGAAGCGATTCTGCATCTGCCTGAACGCAGACAACCCCTTTGACCACGCCCGCATCGATGAGCCTTCGACGGCCAACATCGAGCATGTCGGCGTTGATGTCGGCAAGCACAACCAGGCCCTTGTCGCCGGTTCTCATTGCGAACTGTCGGCAGAGATCCGCCGTTCCGCCTGCCACGTCGAGGACGCGCTGGCCTGCACGCACACCCGAGAGCTCGACAACGAAGCGCTTCCAAAGACGGTGCACTCCGAACGACATGAGGTCGTTCATCAAATCGTAGTTCTCGGCAACCGAGGAGAATACCGACGAGACGCGCCGAGCCTTCTCGCGGATGGGCACAGTGTCGAAACCGAAGTCGGTGTCCTGGTCGCTCATACGCCAATCTACGAATTCACTGGTGCAATGGCGTTCACGAATCGCCCGATCTGCGCTTGTGGCCTGCCGCTGCCAGCCGCGAGAGGTAGTCTGCCCACAGCTGCTCGCTGTTCACGCAGAACCGGTACAGCTCTTCCCACGAGTACAGGCCCGTATCGTGACCATCGTCGAAGTACAGACGAACAGCGTAGTTGCCCACCGGCTCGATACGTTCGATGCCCACGTTCTCCTTTCCGATTTGAAGAACCTCCTGACCCGGTCCGTGGCCGCGCACCTCCGCAGATGGAGAGTGCACGCGCAGAAACTCCGCCGTCAGCTGGAAACGTTCTTCATCGCCGAAAGCAATGTCGAGAACACGGGACTTCTTGTGATAGCTAATCTCGGTAGGAGCGATCTGTTTTGCGTTCATGGCGACAAAGGCTCCGGTGGGCGACCTCGCCTCGGTCGCCCGGTGGCTACAGAATGTACTTGGTCAAGTCCTCGTTGGCCAGCAGAGCGCCAAGATGTTCGTCAACATAGGCTGCATCGACCTCGATCCCGCCGCCCGCGTGATCCGGCGCCTCGAACGATATCTTGTCGAGAAGCCTTTCGAGGACGGTGTGCAGTCTGCGCGCCCCGATGTTCTCCGTGGTCTCGTTGACCTGCCAGGCAACCTCCGCAATCCGTTTCACAGCATCGTCGCTGAATTGCAGCGTAACGCCTTCGGTAGCGATGAGCGCAACGTACTGCTCGGTCAATGATGAATCGGGTTCGGTCAGAATACGCGTGAAGTCTTCCACGCCAAGAGCCGAAAGCTCGACACGTATCGGCAGCCGTCCCTGGAGCTCGGGCACCAGATCCGAAGGCTTGGAAGTGTGGAAAGCCCCGGATGCGATGAAAAGAATGTGATCGGTCTTCACCATGCCGTACTTGGTCGAAACCGTGCATCCTTCGACCAGAGGAAGCAGGTCACGTTGGACGCCTTCGCGTGACACGTCTGCTCCGCTTCCCGTCATCTCGGAGCGGCGGGTGACCTTGTCGATCTCGTCGATGAAAACGATTCCATTCTGCTCGACATCTTCCAGCGCGTGCGTTTTCATGTCTTCTTCGTTAATGAGCTTGCTGGCCTCCTCCTCGGTCAGCACCCTGAAAGCGTCCTTGACCGTCATTTTTTTCGTGCGCGTTCGCCCACCGGAGAGGTTTTGAAAGATGCCCTGAAGCTGCGATGTCATTTCCTCCATGCCCGGGGGCGCCATGATTTCCACGCCGACAGCCGCAGCGCTCACCTCCACCTCGATCTGACGTTCATCGAGCCGGCCCTCGCGAAGCATCTTGCGGAACTTCTGACGCGTCGAGCCCGCATCGGCATCCGCGGGTCTTTCAGCCTGCGATCCTTCACCGCGCGCAGGCCGCAGAAGAACGTCCAGTATGCGCTCCTCGGCGGCGTCCTCGGCCTGATGATGAACCGCGTCCATGGCCCGCTCTCGGCTCAACTTGATCGCCACATCGGCCAGATCGCGAACGATGGATTCGACGTCCCGACCGACGTAGCCGACCTCGGTGAACTTGGTCGCTTCGACCTTGATGAACGGTGCGTTGGCGAGTCGCGCCAAGCGCCTGGCGATCTCGGTCTTGCCGACTCCCGTGGGCCCGATCATGAGAATGTTTTTCGGAGTGATCTCGTTACGCATCTCGGCGCCGACCTGGCTGCGACGCCAGCGGTTTCGCAACGCTATCGCCACTGCACGCTTCGCGGCATCCTGCCCGACGATGTGCTTGTCCAGCTCGTGAACGATTTCCCTTGGGGTCATGTGAGACATGGTGATAACCCGTTTCTTCGCTGTGCGGACACCTGCGCGTGACGCCCGGGCACGGTGCCCGGCAGTCCCGGTCAGCCGGCGCCGCCCTGCAGCGACTCGATGGTGAGTTTTTGGTTGGTGAAGACGCAGATGTCCGCCGCGATGCTCATGGCTCTCTCGGCCACGTCGCGCGCGCTCATCTGCGTGTTCTCGAGCAGGGCTCTGGCCGCGGCGAGCGCGTAGGCGCCGCCAGAGCCGATGGCCATGGCCTCGAATTCCGGCTCGATGACATCGCCGTTTCCGGACACCATCAATGAGCTCGACGCATCGGCCACCAGCAGCAGCGCTTCCAGACGGCGCAGCGCCCGATCCGTGCGCCAGTCCTTGGCGAGCTCCACCGCCGCTCGAACGAGATTTCCGTGATGCTTCTCGAGCTGGCCCTCGAAGCGCTCGAAGAGGGTGAAAGCGTCGGCGGTGCCGCCGGCGAAACCCGCGATGACCTTGTCGTGGTAGACGCGGCGGACTTTGCGCGCATTGCCCTTGACGACCGTTTCGCCAAGCGAAACCTGCCCATCGCCCGCCATGACGACATCGCCGCCTCGGCGCACGGCCAGAATGGTGGTGCCTGAGAACTGTTGCATGAAATGGCGCTCGCCCGGTGGAAGGCGGCTGATCTTACACGAGCCGGCAGCGCTCAATAAGGGACTCGGCTGCACCCGCGAAGGGCCGACGGCATCGGGCGGGGCGGTGCTCAGCGCTTGCTCTTGCTGCGCCGGGCGCGTGGATGGGCGCGATCGTAGACCTCGGCCAGGTGCTGAAAATCGAGATGCGTGTAGACCTGGGTAGTGCTTATGTCCGCGTGGCCGAGCAGCTCCTGCACCGCGCGCAGATCACCGCTCGATTCGAGCAGGTGAGTCGCGAAGGAGTGCCGCAGCATGTGCGGATGCACGGGGCGGTCGATCCCCTGGGCGCGCGCCCAGTGCGCGAGCCTCGCCTGAACCGCACGGCTCGTGAGCCGGGTGCCGCGGCGACTCACGAACAGCGCATTCTCCTCGCCTGCGGCCGTGGCTGGCCGCTCGCGCAGCCAGCCGCGCAGCCACTCGCAGGCGACGCTGCCGACGGGCACGACCCTCTGCTTGGCACCTTTGCCGGTTACCCGCACCAAGGCGTCGTTGAGATTGACGTCGCCGAGATTGAGCGAAACGGTCTCCGAGAGGCGCAGCCCCGAGGAGTACATGAGCTCGAACATGGCCCGATCGCGAACATCGATGGCGCTTTTCACGGGCATGTTCAGCAGCGCGTTGACCCGATCCACGTCCAGGGCGTCGGGGAGCCGCCGCCTGGCCCGGGGGGCGCTCACGCCGGCGGCAGGGTTGTGGCTGGCCGCGCCCTCGCGCAACAGATACCTGAAAAAGCCGCGGATGGCCGACAGGCAGCGTTCGAGGCTCGGCGCGCCTGCCCCCTGACGGTGACGGCGCGCGATAAACTCGCGCACCCGGGACTCGTCGACCTGGCGCCAGTCACGCACGTTCTGCTCGGCGAGCCACTCGGCAAAGCGCACGAGCTCGCGAGCGTACCCGTCGACGGTGAGCGGTGAGAGCCGCCGCTCGGCGCCGAGATGCCGGGAAAAGCGATCCTGCCAGTCCCGCATGCTCGGCGCTTCGGCGACATCGCGCGCCACCCTAGGCCACCGCGATATGGGGAATCAGGATGCGGCTCACGATCTCGCCGAGCTGTCTGAGAAATAGGGTGCCCATGCCGGGATGAAAACGCTGGGGATCCCGGCTGCCGATGGCGAGCACCCCGAAGCCCGCCTTGCGCCCGAGCGGCAGCAGTGCTCCCGAACCGACCTCGTTCGCCTGGTCGGGAAACAGGCAGGCGAGCTGGTCTGCCTTGAAGTGGCCGCATATGGGCTTGCTCGATGCGAGCACCTGCGAGAAAAGCGCCTTCTCACCGGCACTCTCACCGAGGAATTCACCCAGTCCCCGGTCGGCTTCCGAGGCCGGCTGTGCGAACAGACGAATGGCGGCGAAATCGGCCTTGAAATCGTCGCACATGGCCTGATAGAGATAGCTGAACACCTCGTCGAGGCGCGTGCACTCGACCAGCGTCAGTGTCAGCTGATGCAGACGCTGAGACAGGGCTTCGTTGTCGCGGGCATTATTGGCCAGCGACTGCATGCGTCGGCGCATGTCGTGCACCTGGTCGCGCAGAACGCTCACCTGATATTCCACCAGCGATACCGCCCCACCGCACGAGTGCGGGATGACGAGATCCTCGAGCAGCTGCGCATGGCGGTCGAAAAAATCCGGGTGCTCGCGAAGATAGGCGGCGATCGATTCTTCTTCCTCCATGCTGGTCGAGACGCTGCGATGCTTCTCTCCGCTCATAGCTCGAATTCTCCCTCGAAAGCGCGTTCGGTGGGGCCCGTGAGCCACATCGAGCTGCCCTCCCCATGCCATTCAACCAGCAGCTCGCCGCCGGGAAGCCTTACCGCCACGCGTGGACCGAGCCAGCCGCGCACGCGTCCGACCGCCACCGCCGCGCAGGCGCCGCTGCCGCAGGCGAGCGTCTCGCCCACACCACGCTCGAACACCCGCAGGCGCACGCTCGACTCGTCGACGACCTGCACGAACCCGACGTTGACCCCCTGCGGGAACACCTCGAGGCGCTGTAGCGCCGGTCCGAGCGTCTCCACCGGTGCCGAATCACAATCGTCGACGCGAATCACGGCGTGGGGATTGCCCATCGATACCGCACCGATCTCCAGGCGCTGCGTGCCGACCTGAACACGATAGGCCGGCGCCCTCTTTTCGGCGAGAAACGGCACATCGCCCGGCTCGAAGCGCGGCACGCCCATGTCCATCTTCACCTGCTGATGGTTCGCGAGACAGGCATGCACCACGCCATCGCCGGCCTCGATGGTGACGTTGTCGCCACGGGCGATGCCGGCATCCCGCAGCCAGGCCGCCAGGCAGCGCAAGCCGTTTCCGCACTGGCCCGATTCGCTGCCGTCGGCATTGAAGATGCGCGCGCGCACATCGGCGTCACGCACGCGCGCCGGCTCGATCACGAGCAGCTGATCGCAACCGATACCGCGGCGCCGGTCAGTGAGCAGTCGAATCTGATCGATTCCCAGGTCGACCCGTCTCGACAAGTTGTCGATGAGCACGAAATCGTTTCCGATACCGTGCATCTTGACGAAGGCCAGTTTCATGGCCGCCAAGGGTACCTACAGTGGCTGCGGTTGCAAAGGCTCGACCGGGCACGACGACCGGCCACGCGGGGCTCGAGCGCCCCTTGGTGCCAAGCCAGGGTACTGCAGCCGCCGAACAGCGTGCGCGCGGCGGCCGGATCCCGCGACACAGGTCACAGATTGCCGCACCGGCGGCTTAACCCGCCGGGGCGGCCGACGCATAATTTAGCCCGACCGTCCGGGGCTCGCGTTGCGGGCGCTTGTTGCCGCAGCGGGCGCCCCGGCCCTTCTGGTGCATCCCGAACATGCGAAGAATCGAGCTGCTGGCGACGATGGCGCTGACCCTGGCCCTCACCACCGCCGGGGCGGAGGTTTACAAGTGGGTCGACGCCGATGGCAAGGTTCACTACGGCGACCGAAAGCCCGCGTCCGGCGGTGCTGCGAACGTCATCGAGCTGCAGCCGGCGCCGGCAGTGGATGCCGACCACGCGGCCCGCAGCCTGCAACGACACCGGCTTCTCGAAGCGTTCGAGGCCGAGCGCGCCAAGCGCCGTCAGGCCGACGCTGACGCGGCGGCGGCGAAGCGCGAGCGCGACGAGGCGTGCACGCGCGCCAGGCGCCAGCTGGCCGAATTGCAGCGTGCGCACATCGTCTACACGGAAAACGAGAGCGGCGAGCGAAATTACATGAGTGACGACGATCGGCGGACGGCCGCCGGCGGCGTGCAGGCCTGGATCGACGAGCACTGCGACTGATGGTCCGAGTCGCCCGACAGGCGGGCGTTGGCACGCTGCCTCTGCAACCCCGGAGCAGACGCCCTGCAGCCTGGAAAATCCTTGTCGTTTCAGAGTGGTATCACCTATATTTTATTTTCTTCGGCAGGTGGCAAGACGGTGAAAAAAGGATCTTTGACGGCCGATTGGGTGCTTGCCCTGGTCATCTGCCTGGTGTTCGGCGCCGCCGCCTGGCTGCCCATCGGTACCCGGGAGGCCCTCGAGCGAGCCGCCTACGACATCGGAGTGCGTGCCAGCGAGCGTATACCGAGCGAGCGCGTCGCCGTCATCGCCATCGACGAGCGCAGCATCGACAACCTCGGCCGCTGGCCCTGGCCACGCAACATTCACGCGCGGATGATCGACAGCCTGAGCGCCGGCGGGGCCAAGGTCGTTGGAAACCTCGTTTTCTACTCCGAGCCCCAAGTCGATGCCGGCTTCAAATACATTCAGAAATTGCGCGACACGTATGCCGCCGCGGGGGTGCGCATTCCCGCGCTCGGTCGCCAGCTCGAGGAAGCCGTCAAGGCGCTCGACACCGACGCGATCCTCGCGGCGAGTCTCGAGAGGGCGGGAAACGTGGTTCTGCCGATGACCTTCGAGATCGGCGAGCCGCACGGCAACCCGGACGCACCGCTTGCCGAGTTCGTGGTGCGCAACGCCATCGACAACGTCGAACGGCCGACCGAGGTGGACGCACCGGCTCAGCCGCCGCCGGCGCGCGCGGCGCAGACACCACCTATCGCGAAAATCGGCCGGCACGCGCTCGCCATCGGCCACCTCACGCAGTTTCTCGACGCAGACGGCGGCAGCCGGAAAGAAGCCCTGGTGCTGCGCCACTACGACCAGTACTTCCCCTCGCTCGCCCTGCAGCTCGCAGCCAGGAGTCTCAACCTCGGCCCGGGCGATATCCAGGTCAGGCTCGGCGAGGGGGTGCGCCTCGGCGGACTCACCATCGCCACGAATCCCTTTCTGCAGATGAACACCTTTTTCTATACGGGCAATGGTGGCGCGCCGGCTTTTCCCGTGGACTCTTTTTATGACGTCTACACCGGCCGGATTCCGACGGAAAAATATCGCGACAAGATCGTGCTGATCGGTGCATCGGCGCCGGGCATCGGCACTCTGAGCAAGACCCCCGTGGCCGCCGCGATGGCCCCGGCGGAGACCCTCGCGCACACCGTCTCGAGCATTCTCAATGAGGATTTTTTCGTCGTGCCCGAATGGGCCGGCTACGCCAAGCTGGGTGCCTGGTTGCTGATATCCCTGTATTTGATAGTGCTGTTTCCACTCCTGCGCGCGGGACTGGCGGTCGGCGTGAGCGTCGCCCTGCTGGTCGCGCTGCTGATCACGCATTTCGTCCTCATGACCAGCCAGGCCATGTGGGTCGAGCTCATGATGCCGGCGGCGCTTCTGATGGTCGGTCACGCGCTGCTGAGCACCAAACGCTTTCTGGTCACCGAGCGCGGCAAGCTCGCCTCCGACGCCGAATCGGCGGAGAGTAACCGCATGTTGGGACTCGCCTTTCAGGGCCAGGGCCAGCTCGACATGGCCTTCGAGAAGTTCCGCAAGTGCCCCCTCGACGATTCGATCATGGACCTGCTCTACAATCTCGCGCTCGATTACGAGCGCAAACGCCAGTTCAACAAGGCGGGCGCCGTGTATCGGTACATGGCGGACCACGATCCGCAATTCCGCGACATCGCGCAGCGCATCTCGAGAAGCAAAGCGATGGAAGAAACCGTGCTGCTGGGCTCCGCAGGCGCCGCTGGCGGCACAGGCACATTGCTGCTCGAGGGCGACGGCGTTCAGAAGCCCATGCTCGGCCGCTATGAGGTGGAGAAAGAGCTCGGCAAGGGCGCCATGGGCGTGGTCTACCTGGGGAGAGACCCGAAAATCAATCGTATCGTCGCCATCAAGACCATGGCGCTGTCGCAGAACTTCGAGGACGACGAGATCGATGAGGTCAAGGAGCGCTTCTTCCGGGAGGCCGAGACAGCCGGTCGGCTCAACCATCCCAACATCGTCACCATCTTCGATGCCGGCGAGGAGCACGACCTCGCCTACATCGCAATGGAATTCCTGAAAGGTCAAGATCTTACGAAATACACCAAGGGGGACCGCCTGCTGCCTGTGGATAAAGTCATCAAAATCGTCGTTCAGGCAGCGGAGGCGCTCGACTACGCCCACGGGGAGAACGTCGTGCACAGGGACATCAAACCCGCTAATATCATGTACGAAGCCGACTCGGAGAGCGTGAAGCTGACGGATTTTGGTATCGCCCGAATCACGGATTCGAGCAAGACCAAAACGGGAATGGTGCTCGGCACCCCCTCCTATATGTCCCCCGAGCAGCTGTCGGGTCGCAAGGTCGATGGACGCTCTGACCTGTTCTCGCTCGGCGTCATGCTGTTTCAGCTGCTGACCGGCCAGCTGCCCTTCAAGGCCGACTCGATGGCGAGTCTGATGTACAAGATCGCCAACGACCCCCATCCGAGCCCCAAGGCCCTACGCCCCGATCTACCGCCCTGTCTTGCGTCTATAATCGATAAGGCGCTGGCGAAGACGGCCAACGAGCGGTACTCGCGGGGCGCCGAGATGGCACGTAATTTGCGGGCATGCGCCCAGGTGGCGGCGGCCTGAGTATGCGAGCCGATGAGTCTTGACGGAAAACTGGAGATCATCGGCGTTACGGACGTGGGCCGTAAACGGGCCCATAATGAGGATAGCATTGGCAGCGACACCGGGCTCGGCGTCGCCGTGCTGGCCGACGGCATGGGCGGCTACCGGGCCGGCGAGGTGGCCAGCGCCATGGCAGTCAACATGATCCTCGACGATCTGCGCGAGGGCATGAAGCAAGGACGAATTGGAGAGATAGATGACAAGACCGGCTTCTGCCGGGAGACATTGCTGATAAAGACGGCTATAGAGAAGGCGAACGCGACAATCTACCAGACTGCCCAACGCCAGCCTCAGTGCCATGGCATGGGCACGACGGTAGTGGCGCTCGCTTTTTACGACGACCGGATGTCCATTGCGCACGTGGGCGACTCGAGAATGTATCGCATGCGTGGCGGAGAGCTTCAGCAGGTGACCTCGGATCACTCGCTGCTGCAGGAGCTAATAGACAAAGGCTTTTATACGCCCGAAGAGGCAAAGAAATCGCTCAACAAGAATCTCGTCACCCGCGCGATGGGGATCGAGATGGCGGTGAACCCTGATTTACAGGAAGACGTTGTACAACCTGGCGACCTTTATCTCATGTGCTCGGATGGGCTCACGGATCTCGTCGAGGACGACGTCATCCACGACATCCTCCTCGAGTACAGCGAGAACCTCGAGGATGCGGCGAGACACCTCATCGACAAGGCGAACGCCGCAGGCGGGGTGGACAACATCTCCGTGATACTGGTTCGCGCACTGAAGCCTTTCGGCACGAAACAGAACTGGTATAACAAAGTACTTGATTGGTTTTAGTCGTTGATAATTAGAGTGGGCTGGATGTGATATGCCTGGAAGCCTAGTACTCACACTCAATCAGTCGGTCCTCGGCGAGTTTCCGCTCGACAAGGAACGTCTGCTTATTGGCCGCAAGCCTGAAAATGATATCCAGGTCGATAACCTGGCCGTCAGCGGGCAGCATGCGGCCATCATCACGATTCTCAACGACTCGTTCCTGGAGGATCTCGACAGCACCAACGGTACTTTCGTCAACGGCAAGCTGGTCAAGAAGCATGCGCTCAAGCATGGTGACGTCATCACCATCGGCAAGCACGAGCTCAAGTATGTCAACGACGAGGCCACTACCGACGATCAGGACTTCGAGAAGACCATGATTATCCGCCCGGGCATGGCGAGCCATGCCGCTGCCACCGCCAAGGCGGAAGAGACAGCGCCGCCGCCTCCGCCGGGAACCAGCAGTCAGGTGGCCGAGGGAGAGATGCCGCTCGGCAAGATCCAGGTCCTGAGCGGACCGGGAGCCGGAAAGGAGCTCGAGCTCAAGAAGGCGCTCATCACCCTGGGACGCCCCGGCGTGCAGGTCGCCGTTATCACCCGCCGGCCTCAGGGCTACTTCATCACCCACGTCGAAGGCAAGCATCCGGTGGTCAACGGTGACACCATCGGTGCGCAGGCCCACGCGCTCAAGGATCACGACGTGGTCGAGCTCGCCGGCGTGAAAATGGAGTTCTTCGTCTCCTAGTGACCAGGGGTGGGCGTCCGCCCTCCCCTCGCTATTTCTCCAGATGCGTGTAGACGCCGTCCCACTCGGCGTGCGGCGGACGGGCCCGGAAGTGGCCGATGCGCGCGATGTAGAGCTCATAGAGCGTTCGCTGCGGCGATCGCTTCGCGAGATTCACGAACTGGAGCTCCGCAAGCTCCCAGTTCTGCGCACGGTACAGGCGCAGCGCCTCGCGGTAGAGCTCGAGCTCGTCGCGCTCGGCGGCGTCCACCGCATCGTGCGGACCAAGCGGCTCGTAGATATCGACAGGCTTTTCCCTGCCCTTGACGCGCACCCTGTCGAGCTCGCGGTATGCGAGCTCCGGCACGGCGTCTCGCGTCGGGCGGCTGACGATAATCGAGACGCCATAGCTCTTGGTGAGCCCCTCGAGCCGCGAGCCAAGATTGACCTCATCGCCCATCACGGTATACGCGCGGCGATAGCGCGAGCCCATGTTGCCGACGTTCATCTCGCCGGTGTTGACGCCAATCCCGATATGCAGCTCGGGCCAGCCGCGTTCGCCGAATCGCTTTGACAGCGCACGCACCTCCGAGAGCATCTCCAACGCCGCGAAAAGAGCGTTTCGCGCATGGTCTTCATCGTGAAGCGGCGCGCCCCAGAAGGCCATGATGGCGTCGCCGATATACTTGTCCACCGTGCCGCGGCGATCGTAGATGACACGCGTCATGGCACTCAGATACTCGTTCATGAGCCCGGAAAGATCGGCGGCGCTCAAGCCTTCCGATATGGTCGTGAAATCGCGCACGTCGGAGAAAAGAACGGTGAGCTCTCGATTCTGACTCTCCAGAGTGAACGAATCCGGATTCTGGCTCATCTCCTCCACGAGCTCCGGCGGCACGTACTCACCGAAAAGCCCCGCAAGTCTGCGCTTTCCACGTGCTTCGAAGAAGTACGCATACCACATGTTGAAAAGAAACAGCGTGATAATCATCAGCACGCTGGCCGCAAGCGGGAAAACGAGATTTGCGAAATGCCACAACGCCATGTTGAGAACGAGGACACCAATCAGCAGAGCGAGGGATATGGCACCGGCCCAGACGGGGCTCAGCACGGGCAGCGCGAGGGCCATCAGCAGCCCGCATGCGAGCACCAGCAAAGCCTCCGCGCCCAGCGTGTAGTCGGCGTGGTTCTCTTTGATCGTCCCATCGAGGATTCCCGCCACCATATTCGCGTGGACCTCGACCCCCGGAAAGTTCGCCTGTACCGGAGTCGCGCGAAGATCCAGCAACCCGGCGGCGGTGGCTCCGACGAGGATGATCCTGCCGACGAGCGCGTCTCTGGGGGCGGACCCGCTGATGACATCGGTCGCCGAGACGTAGGGAAAGCTCCCACGGGCGCCACGGAAGGGCACCAGGGCGGTCACGTGCGCATCCACCGGCACGTATCTGTCGCCGACCTCGAGCCATTCGATCTCGGCGTCGCTGCGCCCGGCCGGGGACTCCTGTGAATACACCGGCGCGACGGACTCGACGCCGAGAACATTGCGCGTCACAGCCAGAGACAGCGACTCGTAGAACGCGCCGTCGTACTCGTAGAGCATGGGGACGCGACGGATCAGAGCGTCAACGTCCGGAACCGCCACCAGATGTCCCGTCGCGAATGCCTTCGACTGCAGCTCGGCGAGATTCGACGCGTAGCCGGAGGCGCTGACGAAGCGAACGTTGCGGCCCGTGAAGCTGCCCCGGCGGAAAAGAGGGGTGGGTAACGCACCGGCCGTATGGTTGCCGGCCGGACCGGTGTCTTTGAAGAAGAACACGCCGAGTATGACGTTGCGCCCGTCGACGGCCTCCACCAGCACGCGGTCGCGATCGTAGCGCGACCTCAGTTGCCGATAGCGTTCCGCGAGCCCATTGTCGCCGGCCGGCCGCTCACTCTCGAGCTCGTCGAGAAGCGCGAGGGCGCTGGTCTCCTCCGGCTCCGCGAACACCACGTCGAACGCCACCAGCTTGACGTCGTAATGATCGAACAGCCGATCGACCAGGCGCGCCACCCGGTCCCTCGGCCAGGGCCAGCGGCCCTCAGCGGCGAGGCTTTTCTCGTCGATCTCGACGATAACGATACGATCGTCGCGCGTTCCGGGCATCGTCAACAGCAGGCGAATGTCGTAGGCGACGCTCTCAATCCGATTGATGAGCCCCCACTCGTGCTGTTTCAGCGCGTGAACGAGGAAGAACGACAGAATGATCAGGCTCAAAAGGACCCGCAACCAATGGCGATTCAGGTACTCCTGAAACAACTGCCACTCCTCGAACTGCCTTGCAGAGATCCGCTACGCCGCGGCTTGGTGCAGACCCCTATGACTATAGCACCCGGCCTTCCAGGCGGCGCACGCGGTCGAGATAGCGTCGTTCATCCGGCAGCTCGCCACGCTCCTGCCCCTCCCTCAGGCTCTCGGCAAGGCAGCGCATTATCGCGTGCTCGAGCGCATGCACGTCCGGGTAGCTCGCGCGAAGTCTGTCGTACAAAGCGCGTATGCCGGGCGGACGGTCGGTGGTTATCTGTTCGAGGATGGTGATGTGCATGCCCATGTGCAGAAAAGGATTCGCCTCCGTGGTGTCAGACGGATAGTCGCGCATGATCGCGTCGGGATCCGACATCGCCGGCTGGTACTCCGGGTGTGCTTCGATGACCGCAGCGATCGAGCGTTCCATCGGATCGAGAGCCGCACCCTCGCGGTGCTTGCGCCACGCTTCGACGAAGACCCGGCGAATCTGATCGCGCCGCCCGCCGAACATCATACCGCTCGCCCCGCCATCACCCCGAAGTCTTGTGGCGATACTCGCAAAGGTCCCCAATGACGCAGTCGCTGCACTTCGGGTTGCGCGCCGTGCACGTGTAGCGCCCGTGCAGTATGAGCCAGTGATGGGCGTCTTTCTTGAATTCGGCCTCCACCATTCGGTCGAGCTTGTCCTCGACCTGGCGAACAGTCTTCCCGGGCGCGAGGCGCGTGCGGTTGGCGACGCGGAATATGTGCGTGTCAACGGCAATGGTCGGCTCGCCGAATGCGGTGTTGAGAATCACGTTGGCCGTCTTTCGACCGACGCCCGGAAGCGCCTCGAGGGACTCCCGTTCCGCCGGCACCTCCCCGCCGTGCCGCTCGATGAGCAGGTCGCACGTCTTGATGATGTTCCGCGCCTTGGAGTTGAACAGCCCGATACGCTTTATGTAGTTCTTCAGACCGCGCTCTCCGAGGTCGCGGATCGCCCGGGGCGAGCCTGCATGCCGAAAGAGCCTCTCGGTTGCCTTGTTGACGCTGGCGTCGGTCGCCTGCGCCGAAAGGATGACGGCAACGAGCAGCTGAAACGGCGTCTGGTACTCGAGCTCCGTGGTCGGCGCCGGCATGGCGGCGCGCAGCCGCTCGAAAATCGCCCTGCGCTTGTCCTTGTTCACGTGCCCGACGAATGCTCAGGAAGGATCTTTTCGAGCGCCTCGCCGTCTTTGCAGGGCGCGCTCGACGGCATCGCGGATGTACGCCTGCTTGGTGGCGCGATCGGCGCCGCGCCCCGGCATCGCCGCGCGCGGCTCCCGTTTCCGATCACGCCGGTCCTGCAGGCGGCGCAGGCGCTGCTGGCGGTCGTGAAATCGCCGACGCGCCGCGGGCGCGCGCTCGCGCATCCAGCGCCGCAGGAAAGCCTGCCGTTGATCGGCGTCGCCGCCCGCGCCGGTCTCATCGTCGGCAGGGGCCGACGGCATGGGCTCGAGCACGATACAGTCTACCGGGCACGGCTCGAGGCAGAGCTCACACCCGGTGCACTCGCTCGCGATGACCGTGTGCATGCGCTTCGCCGCGCCGAGGATGGCGTCGACCGGGCACGCCTTGATGCACAGCGTGCAGCCGATGCAGGCGGGCTCGTCGATGCGCGCAACCACCCACGGCCGCTCGGCGCCGCAGTCGGGGTCGAGCGCCATGGGCGGGCAACCGAGCAGTCCCGCCAGCGCCTCGACGGTGACCCGGCCTCCGGGCGGACAGCGGTTCGGCGCCGCGCCGCGCGTTGCCACGGCCACGGCGTAGTCGCGGCAGCTCGGGTAGCCGCAGCGCGCGCACTGGGTCTGCGGCAACAAGGCGTCGATGCGATCGGCAAGGCTTCCCCGCTCCGCGTAAGCGACGCCGGATGGCTTCATTTGACCCGCATTCCGGGCTCGGCGCCCGCGTCGACGCCGAGCAGCCAGATGTCCTCGCCCCCGGGTCCGGCCGCGAGCACCATGCCCTGCGAAGTGCCGAAGCGCATCTTGCGGTGCTTCAGGTTCGCCACGATCACCGTCAGCCTGCCAACCAGATCCTCCGGCGCGTAGGCGGCTTTGACCCCCGCGAAGACGGTGCGCGACTCCGAGCCGATGTCCACCTCGAGCTCGAGCAGCTTGTCGGCGCCGGCGACAGGCCGCGCCGCGGTGATGCGTGCGATGCGCAAATCGACTTTCGAGAACGCGTCGATGTCGATCTCCTCGGCCAGGGGCTCGACCTCGCTGCCACCGTCGTCTCCCGCGCCGCCCTCTCCCAGCGTCTCCTTGGCATCCTCGACCATGGCATCCACCTGCTCCTTCTGCACCCGGGACATGAGCCGCTGAAACCCCTTGATTCGGTGGCCGAGCAGCGGCGCTTCGACGTCGCCCCAGCCGCGGATGCTGGAATCGAGGAATGCTTCTGCGTTTTCCGCCATGCCGGGCAGGATCGGCTTCAAGTACACCATCAGCGCCCGGAAAAGGTTGAGGCCCATGCTGCATACGGCTTGCACTCGGGACTCGCTGCCTTCCTGCTTGACCAGGACCCAGGGCTTTTGCTCGTCGATGTACTGGTTGGCGAGATCCGCGAGCGCCATGATCTCACGCACCGCCTTGGCGAACTCGCGGCCCTCGTAGTAGCGGGCGATGTCGTCACCCGCCGCGACGAAGCGCGCGTAGAGCTCCGGCTCGGCGAGAACCTCGGCCATCTGACCCTCGAAACCCTTGGTGATGAATCCCGCGCACCGCGAGGCGATGTTGACGACCTTGCCGACCAGATCGGCGTTCACACGCTGCACGAAATCCTCGAGATTCAAATCCAGGTCATCGATCCCGGGGCCGAGCTTGCCCGCATAGTAGTAACGCAGATACTCCGGGTTGAGGTGCTCGAGGTAGGTGCGCGCATTGATGAACGTTCCCCGGGCCTTCGACATCTTGCGACCGTTGACGGTCAGAAACCCGTGACAGAAGACAGCCGTCGGCGTACGAAAGCCCGCGCCGTGGAGGTTCGCCGGCCAGAACAGCGTGTGGAAATACGCGATGTCCTTGCCGATGAAGTGATAGAGCTCGGCTTTGCTGTCGGCTGCCCAGTAGGCATCGAAGTCGAGATCGTCGCGCCTGGCGCAGAGATTCTTGAAGCTCGCCATGTAGCCGATCGGCGCATCCAGCCACACGTAGAAATATTTGCCGGGCGCATCGGGAATCTCGAAGCCGAAGTACGGCTCGTCGCGCGAGATATCCCAGTCCTGCAGCCCCATTGCGAACCACTCTTCGAGCTTGTTGGCGATCTCGGGCTGCACCCGCGCAGGCCCGTCGCCCATGCCCACCCAGTCCTTGAGCATGTCGGTGAAATCCGCGAGACGCACGAAGTAGTGCTCGGAGTCACGCCACAGCGGCGGCTCACCCGAGAGCACCGATACCGGCTCGATGAGGTCGGATGCGCTGTAAGTGGTCGCACAGACCTCGCAGGCGTCGCCGTACTGGTCGGGTGCGCCGCAATCGGGATTCGGGCACGTGCCGCGGATGTACCGGTCCGGCAGACCCACGCCCTTGACCGCGTCGTAGGGCTCGCGGATGGTCTTGACGACGATGTGGCCGGCGTCGCGGAGCCGCTCGTAGATGAGATTTGCGAGCTCGCGATTCTCTTGCGAATGGGTGGTATGGAAGTTGTCGAAGCTGATTTCGAAATCGCCGAAGTCGGCGCGATGCTCCTCGCCGATGCGGGAAATCAGTTCCTCGGGACTGATGCCCTCCTGCTCGGCGCGCAACATGATTGGCGTGCCGTGGCTGTCGTCGGCGCATACGTACAGGCAATCGTGTCCGCGCAGGCGCTGGAACCGCACCCAGATGTCGGTCTGGATGTACTCGACCAGGTGCCCCAGGTGGATCGAACCGTTCGCATAGGGCAGCGCGCTGGTGACGAGTATGGTTCTGGAGCCGTCGCCCATTGAAGGTGCGTTCGCAAGCGGTATCGGAGCCGGCGCACAAGGTATCACTAAGCCCCGGCCCGTGCCACGCGCGGCGAGCCGGGGTGGCCCCGGGGCGCCCGACCGTTTCGGTGTTGCAAATCTGCTGTAGAATCGCTGCAGTGGTTTTTTTCCGGGAGTCGAAAAGTTGGGTGAGCTGACCAAGGCCGCGGTCGAGCAGGCGATCGCCGGCTACATCGATCCGTACCTCGAGACCGACCTGGTCTCGGCGAAAGGCCTCAAGGGCGTCGAGCTGCAGGACGGCCGGGTGCGGGCCACGGTGCAGCTCGGCTATCCGGCCCGCAGCCACGTTCAGGAGCTCGCACAGGCGCTGCGCGAGCGCATCGCCGCGCTACCCGAGGTCGGTGGGCGCGAGATCGACGTGGAGGTCGGCGTGAAAATCGCCAGCCACGTGGTCCAGCAGGGCATCGAGACCCTGACGAACGTCAAGAACATCATCGCAGTCGCCTCGGGAAAGGGCGGTGTCGGCAAATCCACCGTCTCGGTGAATCTCGCCCTGGCGCTCGCCGCGGAGGGAGCGACGGTGGGCATTCTGGACGCCGACATCTACGGCCCGAGCCAGCCGCGCATGCTCGGAAGCCGCGGGCAGCCGGACTCCATCGACGGCAAGACGCTCGAGCCGCTGGTCAGCTACCAAATCCAGTCCATGTCCATCGGATACCTGGTGGACGAGGAAACGCCGATGATCTGGCGCGGGCCGATGGTGACGCAGGCGCTCGAGCAGCTGCTCAAGGACACCAACTGGCGTGATGTCGACTATCTGGTCGTCGACCTGCCACCCGGCACCGGCGACACGCAGCTTACCCTCGCGCAGAAGATCCCGGTGAGCGGCGCCGTCATCGTCACCACGCCCCAGGACATCGCGCTGCTCGACGCACGTAAGGGGCTGAAGATGTTCGAGAAGGTCAAGGTCCCGGTGCTCGGAATCGTCGAGAACATGAGCATCCACGTGTGCAGCCAGTGCGGTCACGAGGAGCACATCTTCGGAGAGGGTGGCGGTGCGCGCATGGCCGAGCAATACGACGTGGACTTTCTCGGTGCACTGCCTCTCGATGGTCGCATCCGCGCGGATACCGATGAGGGCAAGCCGACGGTTGTCAGGGATCCGGACGGCCCGGTTGCGCGCCAATTCCGGGAGGTGGCGAAACGTCTGGCGGCCAAGCTCTCCCTGCAGGCCAAAGACTACACCCAGGCGTTTCCAAAGATCATGATCCAGAACGACTAACGGCCATGTCCATCAAGTCCGACCGCTGGATCCGACTCATGGCCGAGACGCACGCGATGATCGAGCCCTTCGAGCCGAATCAGATTCGCAGCAACGGTGAGCAGCGGCTGATTTCGTTCGGGACCTCCAGCTACGGCTACGACATACGCTGCGCAGACGAATTCAAGATATTCACGAACATCAACTCGGCCATTGTGGATCCGAAGAATTTCGACGCCAACAGCTTCGTCGACATCAAGTCCGACATCTGCATCATTCCGCCGAACTCGTTCGCTCTGGCGCGCACGGTGGAGTATTTCCGCATCCCGCGTGACGTGCTGACCATATGTCTCGGCAAATCGACCTATGCGCGCTGCGGAATCATCGTCAATGTCACGCCACTCGAGCCCGAATGGGAGGGTCATGTCACGCTCGAGTTCTCCAACACCACGCCGCTGCCTGCGAAGATCTACGCGAACGAGGGCGTCGCCCAGGTCATATTCTTCGAGTCCGACGAGCCCTGCGAGGTCTCTTACAAGGATCGCGAGGGCAAGTATCAGGGCCAGCAGGGCGTTACCTTACCCAAGGCATAGTCAGGCGCTTCGCGCCACTTTCCGCTGGATACGATCGCGATGGATCCAGAAGCCTCAGCCAAGCCCGGGCCGCCTGGGCTTTGGAGAAGATTCGGGGCCATGGTTTATGACGGGGTGCTGCTGACGGCGGTGCTTTTTGCAGCGACGGCGGTGCTGTTGCCGTTTACCGGCGGGCAGGCGATCGGAGCCGGCCAGAGCTGGTACCCGGCTTACCTGGTCATGGTCGCGTTCGGCTACTTCGGCTGGTTCTGGACCCATGGAGGGCAGACACTCGGCATGCGCACCTGGAACCTGCGCCTGGTGGGCTCCGGCAGAGGCGGCGCCAGCTGGGCTGAGGCGCTGGTGCGTTTCGTCGGCGCGGGCCTCTCGTGGCTCGCGCTCGGGATGGGATTCCTCTGGATGCTGGTCGACCACGATAGCCAGGCGTGGCACGACCACCTCTCGAGGACGTCAATCGTCGACGCTTCCTGAACGCGCGGCGCTGATCCGACTTCTCCTCGCTTCAGCCGACTCTGCGAAACAGCAGCAGCGCAAGCATCAGGAACGCGAGCGACGGCAGCAACGCGCTCACGACTGGATTCAACCCGAAAGAGAGCCCGAGCTGGCCGGCCATGCGTTGCAGCAGCAGAAACGCCATGGCGACGACAACCCCGACAACGATACGCGGACCGATGCCGAAGGTTCCGAGGCGCCCGAGCACCAGCGGCAGCGCCATGAAAATCATCACTGCCGTGGCGAAGGGATGGACGAGCTTATTCCACAGCGCGAGCTCGTAGCGGGTCGTATCGAGGTCATTGGTTCGCAGATAGTCGATGTAACGCATCAGTCCGGGAATCGAGAGACTCGTCACACGTACCGTGACGACCTCCACAAGCTCGGGTTTGAACGCCGAACGCCAGTCGGCCTCGACCACGTCGCGTGCAATGACGCCGCCCTTGCCGATGTGTGACTGACGTATGCCCTCGAGCGTCCATTCCCCACCCTCGTATGAGGCGCGATCGGCGTAAGTGGCAACGCGAAGCTGACGCTCTTCGTCGAACTCGTATATATAGAGCTCGCCCATGAGATTACCGGGCAGCACGCGTCCGACGTTGATGAACGTGTTGCCGTCGCGGATCCAGAAACCCTTTCCGGTATCGAGCGCGCGGTTCTCCGAGAGCGCCGCGGTGCGGCGCTGTTGGGCGAGCTGCTGGGTGTAAGGGGCCAGGACCTCGCCAACCACTACGGCTGCCACCATCAGCACAGCCGCCGCCTTTAGCGCCGAACCCGCGATGCGCAGACTGGAGACACCGGTGGCGCGAATCACGATCAGCTCCCTGTGGCTGGCGAGTGAGCCGAGGCCGATGAGGCTGCCGATGACTGCCGCAACCGGAAACAGGATGGCCGCACGATTCGGAGCGCTCAGCAACATGTACTCCAGCGCGTCTGCCATCGTGTAGCTTCCCCTGCCGACATCACCGACATCATCGAGAAACTCGATCAGCGAGAACACGGCGAGTAACGCCATCAGGGTGAGCAAACAGTCCCGTATGACGTGAAAACCGATGTGTCGGTCCAGAGTCTTCATCTGCGCAGGACTTTCTTGCGCCAAATGCGTGGTGTGCGACCCGAAGCCTCGAAGTAGACCAGCGCCGCGACGAGCAACGCCATCACAATGTGCACCGGCCAGATTCCGATGAGCGTGCTGACCTTACCGCGCTCGACGAACGTCTGCATGGCGCCTACGGCGTTTCCGTAAAGAAAATAGACGGCAATTCCCATGGCAAGCTTGGTGTACTTGCCCTGCCGGGGCAGGGTGCGTGCGAGCGGCAGCGCGAGCATGCCGAGAAGCACGAGTGAGATTGGCTGCGACAGGCGCCATTGGAGCTGTGCCGAATAGTACGGATGAGATTTTTCCAGCAGCTCCCGGGTCGGAATCGCGTCGACATCGCTTATGGCGGTCTCTCCGCGCTCCCGATCGATTCGAAAGCTGTGCTTTGCAAATCGGTAAACCGTGTAGTCGACGCTTCCCGGAGCTCCAGAGTAACGGTAACCGTCCTCGAGCACGATGTAGCGCCCGGTTTTCTCCTCACTTCCGCTGAACCGCGCCCTTCTCGCGACGAGAAGGTTCTGGCTATCGCCAAAGGTCATCTTCGCGAACACGTTCTGCATGACACGATTGTCTTCGGATAACGACTCGGTATACGCGACGAGCTCGCCGCCTTTAAACTCGAGAAATCGGCCGGGCATGATACCCTCGAACTCTGCCGCCGCCTCGGCACGCTCCCAGACCGCCTCGCGCGTAGCCATGGCCTTCGGCGACAGATAAAGCGAGACCACCGCGGTGGCGAGCGCGAAAACGAGTAGAAATCGGAACACGCTCGCATTGATACGGTTCGGGCCGATCCCACCGGCCCACATGGCGATGACCTCACTGTCCGAGTACAGTCGCCCAAGCGCCAGCAGTATGGAAATGTAGAGCGCCGCGGGCAGCAGCACGACGAGTTTGCCGATGATCTTGAGCGTGACGAGCTGGAATATGAACAGGCTCGAGAAAACGCTGGTCGACATCTCTGCCAGCAGTTCCACGAATATGACGACCACCGCGATTATGACCAGGATGGCAAATACCGCGAAGAACGAGTGCAGTATCTCCCGTATCAGGTAACGCGTTACGGTCAAGACAAGTCCAGCGGTCAGTGCCCGTCTTTACGATGCATGGGGCGAAGGCATAAACTGCGCGCCTCCCGGTCAGCCCCGGCAAGCGAGTCCGGTGCCGTCAATGGTATCAGAGAAAACATAGAGTAAGGATCGATGGATTTCAGAGTATCGAAGATTGTCGCCGACTCCCAGAAGACGGACTGCATGGTGGTGGGCGTTTTCGAGTCCCATCGGCTGTCCCCGTCCGCCCAGGCGATCAACGATGCCGGCGCCGGAGAGCTGCTCAAGATCATTCGTCGTTTCCAGATGCAGGCGTCGGTGGGCAATACGCTGATGCTGAACAATCTACATGAGGTCGCGGCGAGTCAGGTAATGCTCGTCGGATGTGGCAAGAAAGAAAGCATGCCGGCGAGCCGTTACAGCCGCGTGCTCAGGAGCTGCATGGAAAGGCTCGCCGACGGCGGTGCCGAAGATGCTGTCGTCTGCCTCACCGAGCTCGACGTGAAGGATCGAGATATCTACTGGAAAGTGAGAGAAGTCGTGGAAATCGCGCGCGACTGCGTGTATCGCTTCAACCAGCTCAAGACCGATGCCTCTTCGCTCAAGCAACCCCGGCTGCACCGCGTCACCTGTGCGATCGCCACGCAGAAGCAGAAGCGCCGCGCCGAGGAAGGCATGCATCACGGCATAGGCATTGCCGACGGCGTCGACCTGGCCCGCGACCTCGGTAATCTTCCCGCCAACGTCTGCACGCCTACCTATCTCGCTGAGCGGGCCCGCCAGCTGGCGCGCAGGGAGAAGTCCATAAAGGTCCGTGTCATGGGCGAGACGGAGATGAAACGCCTCGGCATGGGAACTCTGCTTTCGGTTGCGCGCGGAAGCGAGGAGCCGGCCAAGCTGATCACCCTGGAGTACCGGGGCAGCCGCTCGAAGAGGCACCCCGCGGTGCTGATCGGAAAGGGCGTGACCTTCGACTCCGGGGGTATCTCCATCAAGCCCGCTGCCCAGATGGACGAGATGAAGTTCGACATGTGCGGCGCCGCGAGTGTGCTGGGAGCAGTGAAGATGGCTGCCAGCCTGGCATTGCCAATCAACCTGGTGGGCATCGTCGCGGCAACGGAGAACCTTCCCGGAGGCACGGCGAGCAAGCCCGGCGACATCTACACCAGCATGTCGGGCGAGACTGTGGAGGTGTTGAACACCGATGCCGAGGGGCGCCTGGTGCTGTGCGATGCGCTCACCTATGCGCGCCGATTCGAACCGGATGTGGTGGTGGATATCGCCACCCTGACGGGTGCCTGCGTGATCGCTCTCGGCGACCAGGCAGCGGGACTTTTCAGCAACGACGACCGGCTCGCGGACGCTTTGCTCGATGCCGGCGAATTCAGCGGCGATCGCGCGTGGCGAATGCCCGTGTGGGAAGAGTACGCGGAGGCGCTGAAGAGCAATTTCGCCGACGTGGCCAATGTCGGCGGCCGCGAGGCCGGCGCCATCACGGCAGCGTGCTTTCTGTCACGATTCGCCCGTGAATACCGCTGGGCACATCTCGATATCGCCGGGGTGGCGTGGCGAGGTGGCAAGTCGAAAGGCGCGACGGGCCGACCGGTGCGCCTGCTCTCACAGTTCCTGCTGGACCGCGCCGGGCGCAAGCGCGTAAGCTGATGCATGAAGTCCGACGAGTGACGACGGCTGCGAGAGCATTGATGCGGGTGGATTTCTACATTCTGACTGCGACGGCGGAGCAGGAGCGGCTACGCACCGCCTGCCGGCTCGCGGACAAGGCCTGGCAGAAAGGGCACCGCGTCTTCATTCACACGCAATCGGCGCAGGCGGCAAAGCAGGTCGACGAGATGCTATGGACCTACCGACAGGACAGCTTCGTTCCGCACGCCCTGCTGCGCGATCGCCAGGATATCCAAGCAGATCGGTGCGAGCCGGTGCTGGTCGGCGACGGCACCGAGGAGCCCGAGGCGCTCGACGTGCTCATCAACCTGGCTGAATCGATTCCGCCTTTCGCAGCGAGGAGCGCACGCATCGCCGAGATTGTCTCGGGCGATGAGTCAGCGCGGCGCGCGGGCCGCACCCGCTATCGCGATTACCGCGAGCGAGGCGTCAGCATCCATCAGCACAATCTCTGAACGGGCCATGGACGAGGATTCTGCAAAGCGTTCCGAGGGTTTCGTCGACGAGGAGATCGATCGGCGACTGGACACGGCGCCTGCCGCGCAGTCACTGACCGAAGCACTCAACGGGCTCGAGCAGATTCTCGAGAAGCGCCGGCAGCCAAAGCCGGCATCCGCGCCTGCGCAGCCGCCGCCCACGGCTGCGGACGCGGAGGCCCAGTACACCATTCCGCTGCTTCACGACGTCGTCGTGCCGGGCGTGGAAGACCCGCCCGCCTCGGCCGGTGAGCAAGGCACGCAGCAACCGCTGCAAGCCGAGGTCGACGAGGAGGAGCTCTACCACAAGCTCTCCGAGCGGCTCGCCAACGAGATCGAGGTCATCGTGCAGGCACGCGTCGAGACCGCCGTTCAGGAGGCCACGGAAGATATCCGCGAGCAGGTGCGCAACCACCTGGAGATCATGCTCCCGGAAATCATCGAAGAGCTGAACGTGCTCGGACCACGGCGACGCGACTGAGCAGCCCCTGCCCCGCCGGCACCTCCACGCCCACCGCCGCCGCAATCACCGAACCGGCTTCGATTTCGCGTCCGAACGTGTTGCAATAGCGGGACTAGGACGCTGACGACACCGGCCGCCACCGAGGGATTCAGATTCTTTCGAGCCAAGTATGGATAAAACCTACGACCCTCAAGCCATCGAGCAGTCCTGGTACCGGACCTGGGAAGAGAGCGGCTACTTCGAGCCGAGCGGCCAGGGCGATCCCTACTGCATCATGATCCCGCCGCCCAACGTCACCGGCAGCCTGCACATGGGACACGCGTTTCAGGACACGATCATGGATGCCCTGATCCGTTACCACCGTATGAGGGGCGCAGACACGCTCTGGCAGGCGGGCACCGATCACGCCGGTATCGCCACTCAGATCGTGGTCGAGCGCCAGCTCAACGCCGAGGGCATCACGAGGCACGACATCGGCCGCGAGGCGTTCCTGCGCCGGGTATGGGACTGGAAGGAGCACTCCGGAGGCACCATCTCGCGGCAGCTTCGACGCATGGGCGCGTCTGTGGACTGGGCCACGGAGCGCTTCACGATGGACGAGGGTCTCTCGCGGGCGGTGCGCGAAACATTCGTGCGCCTGTTCGAAGAAGGCCTCATCTATCGCGGCAAGCGCCTGGTCAACTGGGACCCCGTGCTGCACACGGCGGTCTCGGACCTCGAGGTGATCTCGGAGGAGGAGGATGGCAACCTGTGGCACATCCGCTATCCCATCGCCGACGGTGAAGGCCACGTGGTGGTGGCAACCACGCGACCCGAGACCATGCTCGGCGATACCGCGGTGGCCGTGCATCCGGACGACGAGCGATACCGCAGCCTCATCGGCAGGGAAGTGGATCTGCCGCTCACGGATCGGAGAATACCCATCATTGCCGACGAGTACGTGGATCCGACATTCGGAAGCGGCGCGCTGAAAATAACGCCCGCGCATGATTTCAACGACTACATCGTCGGCGAGCGTCACGGTCTGCCGAAGATCAACATCTTCACCATCGACGCGCGGACCAACGACGAGACGCCGCCGCGTTACCGGGATCTGGACCGTTTCGAGGCGCGTGAGCGGGTAGTCGCCGATCTCGAAAAGCAGAGTTTGCTCGCGAAGACCGAGCCGCACCGCATGAAGATTCCCCGAGGCGATCGCTCACACGCCGTCATCGAGCCGTTTTTGACCGATCAGTGGTTCGTCAGAACCGAGCCGCTGGCAGCGCCCGCCATCGAAGCCGTCGAGGACGGGCGCATTCGTTTCGTACCGGACAACTGGTCGAAAACCTATTTCGAATGGATGCGCAATATCGAAGACTGGTGCATCAGCCGGCAGCTGTGGTGGGGACATCGCATTCCCGCCTGGTACGATGCCGATGGCCGCGTCTACGTCGGCCGCAGCGAGGAGGAAGTGCGCGAGAAGCACGCGCTCGACCCATCCGTTGCCCTCGAGCAGGATCCCGACGTGCTCGACACCTGGTTCTCCTCGGCGCTTTGGCCGTTCTCGACCCTCGGCTGGCCGGAACGCACGCCGCGACTCGCGCGCTTCTATCCCGGCAACGTCCTGGTTACGGGTTTCGACATCATCTTCTTCTGGGTCGCGCGCATGATCATGATGGGGCTGAAGTTCATGGACGACGTGCCGTTCAGGGAGGTCTACATTCACGGCCTGGTGCGCGACGCCGACGGCAACAAGATGTCGAAGTCGAAAGGCAACATCCTCGATCCCCTGGATCTGGTCGATGGCATCGATCTGGAGGCGCTGGTGAAAAAACGCACCTCGGGGCTCATGCGTCCGGACATGGCCCCTCGCATCGAGGCCGACACGCGGCGTCAGTTCCCCGACGGCATTCCCTCCTACGGCACCGATGCCCTGCGCTATACGTTCTGCTCGCTGGCCACCACCGGGCGCGACATCCGCTTCGACCTTGGCCGCATCGAAGGTTACCGGAACTTCTGCAACAAGCTCTGGAACGCCGCTCGCTTCGTCATTCAGCATACCGAGAACCGAGACTGCGGGGCGGACGGCGGCGACGTTGCCCTGGGACTCGCCGAGCGCTGGATCGTCTCGCTGACCCAGATCACCGAGGACAAGGTCCGCAACGCCATCGAGCAATACCGCTTCGACCTCGCCGCCCAGGCCATCTATGAGTTCACCTGGGACGAGTACTGTCCCTGGTACCTGGAGCTCGCCAAACCCGTGCTCGGCGACGCCGATGCCGACCCGGCCACGCTGCGGGGCACGCGCCGCACGCTGGTCGGAGTGCTCGAAACGCTGCTGCGCCTCGCCCACCCGCTGATTCCCTTCATCACCGAGGCCATCTGGCAGCGTGTCGCGCCGATCGCCGGGCGCCAAGGCCCCACCATCATGCGCCAACCCTACCCCGTCGCCGATCCGCAGCGCAGCGACGCGTCGAGCATAGAGGACATCGACTGGGTGAAGGGATTCGTCCTCGCCGTGCGCAGGGTGCGCGGCGAGCAGAATATCCAGCCGAGCCGCCGCGTGCCGGTCATCCTCGACAACGCCTGCCCGCGGGATCGCGACATGCTCGCTGCCTGCCGCCACTATCTGGACGCCCTCGCCGGCCTCGAATCGGTGCGCGTGCTCGAGCAGGGCGAGACCGCGCCCAAGAGCGCCGTCGGGTTGCTCGGCGACATGAAGATCCTGATCCCGCTCGCCGGTCTCATCGACACCGAGGCGGAGGCGGCGCGGCTCGCGCGCGAGATCGAGAAGCATGCCAGGGATCTCGGACGCAGCGAGCAGAAGCTCGCCAACCGCAACTTCGTCGACCGCGCCCCGGCGGAGGTGGTCGACAAGGAGCGCACGCGGGTCGCCGAGCTGCGCGCCGCCATCGGCCGGCTGGAGGAGCAGCGCGCCGCGCTCGAGAGCGTTTAGGTCCGCGCCCGGCGCGTGCCGCCGCGGCCGGGAACGCCTGGCGGGAATAGTTGACTAAAATAGTCAGGAATGTACACTGCCTGCGACTGCCACGCGCGGGCCATTCGATGCGACTGACGACCAAGGGCCGATACGCCGTCACCGCCATGCTGGACCTGGCCATCCACCACGACGGCGGCCCCGTCACGCTCGCAGACATCGCCCGACGGCAGGGGATCTCGCTCTCCTACCTGGAGCAGCTGTTTGCCCAGCTGCGCAAGCGCGGCCTGGTGCAGAGCTCCCGGGGCCCGGGCGGCGGTTACCGGCTGGGACGCCCGGCCGGCGACATTGCCGTCGTCGACGTCATCGGCGCTGTCGACGAGTCGGTGGATGCCACCCGCTGCGGCGGCATGGAGAACTGCCAGGGCGAGGCGCGCTGCCTCACCCACGATCTTTGGCACGATCTGAGCAAACAGATCCACGAGTTTCTGGGCAGCATCGACCTGGCGCAGCTGGTGGAGCGGCGCCGGGTGCGCGAGGTAGCGGAACGCCAGGACCAGGTCCCCGTGGACGTGGGCGGCGGCGTTCAGACCAGCGCCTGAGCAGAGCGCGCGCTTGAACGGGCGAAAGTCCGCCCCCATCTGACCAGGACCCGCTGCAAGCAGGAGACGCGAGACCGGACCATGGCTGTGCAACTCACCAACGCTGCTGCCGAGCGCGTCAGGCACTTCTTGGCCGAGCGTGGCTCCGGCGCGGGCCTGCGGGTCGGTATCAAGACCACCGGCTGCTCGGGGTTCGCCTACGTGGTGGATATCACCGACGCAATCGGCGAAGACGATCGGGTCTTCGAATCCCACGGGATCAAGGTCATTGTCGACGGCGACAGCCTGTCCTATCTGGACGGAACCACCATCGATTTCACCCGCGAGGGATTGAACGAAGGCTTCAGCTACGACAACCCGAACGTCAAGAGCCTGTGCGGGTGTGGGGAAAGCTTCGGCGTTTGACGCAGCCGCCGGTCCCTGCCGGGACTTCGCCCGCACACACACCGCCGCCCTGCCCCGGCGCAAACCTCGCCCTGTCAGGTGCGGACGCAATCAGAAAAAACCAACGCGCCCCGCGGCCGCCCCGAGCAGGTGACGGGCTGCGGCGCTCGGCATTTCGCTCGGTTTGCGCGGCGGCTTATACTTACGGGCTTGCCGACCCGATGCCTTGAAACTGGAGCTCTAAATGGCGATTGAACGCACCCTTTCCATCATCAAGCCCGATGCCGTTGCCAACAACGCCATCGGCGCGATCATTGCGCGCTTCGAGGATGCGGGCCTTCGGGTCGTGGGCGCGAAAATGCTTCACCTTACCCGGGAAAGCGCCGAGGGCTTCTACGCCGTGCACAAAGAGCGGCCCTTTTTCCCTGAGCTGGTCGACTTCATGACTTCCGGTCCGGTTCTCGTTCAGGTTCTCGAGGGCGAGGGCGCCGTCGAGAAGAATCGCGAAATCATGGGCGCTACCAATCCGGCCGAAGCCGCGCCTGGGACCATTCGCGCCGATTTCGCCGATGAGATCACGGAAAATGCCGTGCACGGATCGGACTCGCCGGAGAACGCCGTGACGGAGATCGCGTACTTCTTCTCAGCCGAGGAGATCTGTCCGCGCACGCGCTGAGCTGAAACCGGCCGATGAACGCGCACGACGAGCACGCCGTTTACGAGTCACCGGCCCGCGAGGCCGCCGGCACCAATCTGCTCGGGCTCAGCCGCACCGCGCTGGAGCGCTATTTCGAGGCCCGAGGTGAACGGCCGTTTCGCGCCGTGCAGGTGCTCAAATGGATACATCAGCAGCGCATCGCCCGGTTCGCTGCAATGACCAACCTCAGCAAGGATCTGCGCGCGCGACTCGAGGCCGAGGCATCGGTAACGCCTCCCGAGATCGTCGCCGTGCACGAATCGGTGGACGGCACCATCAAATGGCTGGTGCGTGTCGCACCCGATAACTGCGTGGAGATGGTTTTCATTCCCGACACGCCCAGGGGCACCCTGTGCATCTCTTCACAGGTCGGTTGCGCGCTCAACTGCACGTTCTGCGCGACGGCGAGACAAGGCTTCAACCGCAACCTCGGCAGCGCTGAGATCATCGGACAGCTGTGGCTCGCCAGGAGCATGCTCGAGAGCAGCAGCGAGCGCAGCCGCACGATTACCAACATCGTGCTGATGGGCATGGGTGAGCCGTTGCTGAACTTCGACAATGTGGTCGAAGCCCTCGAGCTGATGCTCGACGACAACGCCCATGGATTCGCCAGACGCCGGGTCACGCTGAGCACCGCCGGCGTGGTGCCGAAAATCGACGCGCTCAGGCAGCGTTGCCCGGTGAGCCTCGCGGTCTCGCTGCACGCACCCAACGATCGACTACGCGACGAGCTCGTGCCGTTGAACAAGCATTACCCGATTCGTGACCTGCTCGCGGCCTGCCGGCGCTACGTCGCGGGCGATCCCCGCGAGAAGGTCACTTTCGAGTACGTCATGCTCGCGGGCGTCAACGACAGCCGCCAGCACGCCCTCGAGCTCGCGGCTCTGCTCGCCGACGTGCCGTCGAAAGTCAATCTGATACCCTTCAATCCGTTTCCCTCGAGCGGCTACCGACGCTCGCCGGAGCACGTCATCGATGCGTTCAGGGACGTGCTCCTCAGCCGCGGCATCATGACCATCACGCGCAAGACCCGTGGCGGGGACATCGACGCCGCCTGTGGACAGCTGGCGGGCGTGGTGCAACCCCGCAGCCAGAGAATGCGGGCCCGCCGGGCGGGCCGCTTGGCCCCGGCCGGCGCGGAGCGGCTACAATCTTGATTGACGCTCGCCGGAGCCCGGCGAGGCGCACCGAATCCGGGGCAAACACCCTGCACAATCGGCATCAGGTGGGCACAGTGAAGGCATTGAAGGCAACCTCCCTCTGGCTCGGCATCGCGCTCGCATGCGCCCTTCAGCTCGGCTGCGCCACGGCGCCGTCCAACGAGCCGCCGATCGCGCCGGGCGCGAGCACCAACAAGGTCGCCATCGTCAACGCCCAGCTCGGACTCGAGTACGTACGCAACGGCCAGCTCGACGTGGCCTGGGAGCGACTCAACACTGCCCTTTCGGCGGATCCAAACTACGCCACCGCACACAACGGCATGGCGCTCGTGTACGACCGCCTCAACGAGCCGGCCAAGGCCGAGAAGCACTTCAAGCGCGCCATCGAGCTCAATCCCGGCGACTCCGCGGCACAGACCAACTACGGGGTGTTCCTGTGTGCGCGAGGACGCATCGAGGAGGGCGTGCAGTATTTCATGAAAGCGGTGGAGAACCCGCTCTATGACAAGCCGGCGTTGGCCTACACGAATGCCGGCCTGTGCAAGCTCAGGGCTGGCGATCGGGCCGGCGCCGAGGACCATTTTCGCGCTGCGCTGCGCGCCGATCCGCGCTTCGGCGTGGCGCTGCTCAACATGGCGGAGTTGAGCTTCGAAGCCGAGCAGTACCTGGCGGCGCGCGGGTACATGCAACGCTATGAACAGGTGAGCAGGCACAATTCCCGCTCCCTGTGGCTCGGCATCCGTATCGAGCGCAAGCTCGGCGACAAGGACGCGGTCTCGAGCCTTGCCATGCTGCTCAAGGCCAACTACCCGGATTCCCCGGAGACACGGCTGCTGATCGAATCGGGCGTGCGATGACGACGGACGAGGCGACGACACGGGTGGTGACGACCTCCGAGGCCGACCTCGGTCCGGGCCAGCGCCTGCGCGAGGCGCGCGAGGCCGCCCACATGTCCGTGGGCGAGGTTGCATCACGCCTGCGACTCGAGTCACGCGTCATCGAGCGGCTCGAGCGTGACGACTACGAGCGGCTGCACGGGCCGACGTTCGTGCGCGGCTATCTGAGCGGTTATGCGCGCCTGCTGGACCTGCCCGCGGGGCCGATTCTGGAGGCCTACGAGCGCCACGGATTCGGCCCGCCGGCGCTGGTCTCGGAGCTCGGCCGCAAGCCCGAGGTGCACGTCAGCGACTTTCCCGTGCGCATGGTCACCTACGTCATCGCGGCTTTGCTGGTGGTGCTGGTGGTGCTGTGGTGGCAGAGCCGACAGCTCGACGAGCCGCCGAAGCAACGCGCGGCGATCGGGGTCGCGCCGGCCACCCGCCCCGCTGCAGCACCCGAGGCCAGCACGCCGGCGGACACGCCGTCGCAGGCGGCCTCTGCGCCGGCGCCGGACGCGCGCCCGAGCGACGCCGCGGCAGCCGATCGAGCCGCGCCCGAGCCGCCGCCGCCGAGCGAGCCCGGTCAGCTTTCTGACGCCGGCAACGATGCCGCCGCGGATTTGCAAACGCGCACGGCTGTACGCGCCGACAGCGACACGCCGGCGCCCCATGTCACGCCCGTGCGGGACGCCGTCGAGAGCGTCGCCGGGCGCGCGACGACGCCAACACCCGCCACGCCGCCGGAGGCGGA